>Ga0116227_10006261_pt1 | contig 24282 bp, 24 predicted proteins | sample S1TSphgellanicum_FD_89693 | JGI IMG/M metagenome (GOLD analysis project Ga0116227, IMG submission 89693) | Host-associated microbial communities from peat moss isolated from Minnesota, USA - S1T2_Fb - Sphagnum magellanicum MG | ecosystem: Host-associated > Plants > Peat moss > Unclassified... | reverse complement strand
TTTGCCATGATCATCGGCATGCTGGGGCTCCTGACCCTGTTTGTAACGCTTGGCGGCAAATAAGAGAAGGCGAGGGGACACCACACAATGCACACGTATCCGATTTTAAGTATCGCGATCTGGCTGCCGGTTCTGTTCGGCCTCCTGGTCCTTGCTATCGGTTCTGACAAGAATCCGGGTCCGGCGCGCTGGCTGGCGCTGGTTGGTTCGGTTCTCAGCTTCATCGTCACGATTCCGCTGTTCACCAGCTTCGACTCGAGCACGGCGGATCTGCAGTTTGTTGAAAATGTGCGTTGGATTGAGCGCTTCAATATCTCGTATCACCTCGGGGTCGACGGCATCTCGATGTGGTTCGTGGTGTTGACGGCGCTGATCACGGTGATCGTGGTGATTGCCGGATGGCAGGTCATTACGAAGAACGTGGCCCAGTATTTCGCCTCTTTCCTGATCCTCTCCGGCATCATGGTCGGCGTGTTCAGCGCAGCGGACGGGATGCTGTTTTACGTGTTCTTCGAAGCGACGCTGATCCCGATGTACATCATCATCGGCGTATGGGGTGGACCGAACCGCGTGTACGCGGCGTTCAAGTTCTTCCTGTACACGCTGATGGGTTCGCTGCTGATGCTGGTCGCGCTGCTCTATCTGTACACGCAGACGGGCTCCTTCGACCTGGCGGTCTGGCAGACCACGAAGATCGGCATGACGCCGCAGGTGTTGCTCTTTATAGCGTTCTTCCTCGCGTTCGCGGTGAAGGTGCCGATGTGGCCGGTCCACACCTGGTTGCCTGACGCCCACGTGGAAGCGCCGACCGGCGGCTCGGTGGTGCTGGCGGCGATCATGCTGAAGCTCGGTGCGTACGGATTCCTGCGCTTCTCGCTGCCGGTCACGCCGGACGCGAGCCATTTCCTGGCGCCGGTCGTCATCACGCTGTCGCTGATCGCTGTCATCTATATCGGTCTGGTTGCGATGGTGCAGGCCGACATGAAGAAGCTGGTCGCGTATTCGTCGATCGCGCACATGGGTTTTGTGACGCTCGGCTTCTTCATCTTCAACCAGCTCGGCGCGGAAGGCGCGATCGTGCAGATGATCTCGCACGGTTTCGTTTCGGGCGCCATGTTCCTGTGTATCGGCGTGCTGTACGACCGTATGCACTCGCGCCAGATCGCCGATTACGGCGGCGTCGTCAACACGATGCCGAAGTTCGCGGCGCTGGTGATGCTGTTTGCGATGGCCAACTGCGGCCTGCCGGGTACCTCCGGGTTCGTCGGCGAATTTATGGTGATTCTGGCTGCGGTCCAGTACAACTTCTGGATTGCAGGCGGCGCCGCGGTCACGCTGATTCTTGGCGCGGCCTACACGCTGTGGATGTACAAGCGCGTGTATTTTGGCGCGGTAGCAAACGACCACGTGAAGAAACTGCTCGACATCAACAATCGCGAGTTCTTCATGCTGATCGTGCTGGCCGCATTGACGTTGTTCATGGGCCTGTATCCGAAGCCCTTTACCGATGTGATGCACGTATCCGTGGAAAACCTCCTCTCCCACGTTGCGCAATCGAAACTGCCGTTGCCACAGTAACGCAGAGCGGAGGAATTAAAAGATCATGCAAAACGCACCTATGACTGCCCTGGCGCCCGACGCCCTGTTGATGCTCGCTGTGGTTGTGGCGTGGCTCAACGACACGTTCCTCGGCCAGGCTGGTCGACGCACCACGTATCTGATCGCGCTGCTCTCGACGCTGGTTGCCGGCGTCTGGTTCGCCGTGAACGCGTTCGACCCGCAAGCGCATTACTTCTTCGGGCACATGTACGTGGTCGACGCCTTCGGCAGCATGATGAAGGCGGTGGTGTCGCTCGGTTACGCCGTGTCGATTGTCTACTCGCGCAAGTATCTGGAAGATCGCGACCTGTTCCGCGGCGACTTCTTCCTGCTCGGGATGTTCTCGCTGCTCGGCCAGCTGGTGATGATTTCCGGCAACAACTTCCTGACGCTGTACCTCGGCCTGGAACTGATGTCGCTGTCGCTGTATGCGGTGATCGCACTGCGTCGCGATGTCGCCCAGTCGAACGAAGCCGCCATGAAGTACTACGTGCTGGGTGCACTGGCGTCCGGTTTCCTGCTGTACGGCATTTCGATGCTCTACGGCGCAACCGGCTCGCTGGACCTGAACGAAGTGTTCAAGGCCGTGGCCTCGGGTCGTATCAACGACGTCGTGCTGCTGTTCGGCGTGATCTTCATCGTCGCGGGCGTGGCCTTCAAGATGGGCGCGGTGCCGTTCCACATGTGGGTGCCTGACGTGTACCAGGGCGCGCCGACCGCGATGACGCTGCTTACGGGCGGCGGCCCGAAGGTTGCGGCGTTCGCATGGGGCCTGCGCTTCCTCGTGATGGGCTTGCTGCCGCTGGCGGTCGACTGGCAGGAGATGCTGGTGATCTTCGCGGCGCTGTCGCTGATCGTCGGCAACATCACCGGTATCGTGCAACGCAACGTCAAGCGGATGCTCGCTTACTCGGCGATCTCCAACATGGGTTTCGTGCTGCTAGGTCTGGTCTCCGGCGTGGTTGACGGCAAGACCAGCATGGCGGCGAGCGCCTACGGTTCGGCCATGTTCTACAGCATCGTCTATCTGATCACGACGCTCGGCACGTTCGGCATCGTCATGCTGCTGGCCCGCCGCGATTTCGAAGCCGAGACGCTCGACGACTTCAAGGGCCTGAATCAACGCAGCCCGGTGTTTGCGTTCGTCATGATGATCATGATGTTCTCGCTCGCAGGCGTTCCGCCGGCGGTCGGTTTCTACGCCAAGCTCGCGGTGCTGCAAGCCACCATGAACGCCGGTCTCACGTGGCTGGCCGTGCTGGCGGTGATCACCTCGCTGTTCGGGGCGTTCTACTACCTGCGTATCGTCAAGCTGATGTACTTCGACGAACCGCTCGACACCAATCCGATCAAGGCGGACGTGTGCAACCGTGCGCTGCTGGCGTTCAACGGCGTGGCCGTGCTGGTGCTCGGCCTGGTGCCGGGACATCTGTTGACGGCTTGCCTGCAGGCAATCACCCATACGCTCACGCTCTGATGTCCGCTGCTGGCTGGTTTATTGTGTTGTTGGCGCTAGCTGGCGCCAACCTGCCGTTCCTGAATCAACGCCTCTTCGCCGTCATGCCGCTCAAGGCGGTGAAGAAGAGCGTCTGGCTGCGGATCGCCGAGCTGATTGCGCTGTATTTCGTGGTGGGCGCATTCGGCTTCATGCTTGAGGCTCGCGCGGGTAACCGCTTCGAGCAAGGTTGGCAGTTCTACGCGATCACCTTCAGTCTGTTTCTGGTGTTCGCGTTTCCGGGTTTCACCTTCCAGTATCTCGTCAAACGGCGCTGACGGCTCGAGCCGTCGCGCACCACGCTGTCCTGAGGTTGCACATGGCTGAACTTCCCGATCACGACGCGGCGCTCACCGAGACCTGCCTCGAAAGCAAAACGCTCCACCAGGGCCCGTTCCTGACGCTCAAGTGCGATACCGTGCGCCTGCCGGACGGCAAGAGCGCGACGCGCGAGTACGTCAAGCATCCGGGCGCCGTGATGGTGATCCCGCTGTTCGACGACGGCCGCGTGTTGCTCGAATGCCAGTACCGCTATCCGATCGGCAAGGTGATGTACGAGTATCCGGCCGGCAAGCTCGATGCGAACGAAGACCCGCTCGTCTGCGCGAAGCGCGAACTGCACGAAGAGACCGGTTATACGGCGCGCGAATACGTCTACCTGACGCGTATCCATCCGATCATTTCCTACTCGACCGAATTCATCGACATCTACCTCGCGCGCGGCCTGACCGCCGGCGAGCGCAAGCTCGACGAAGGCGAGTTCCTCGAACTGTTCACGGCAACCGTTCCCGAGGTGTCGGAGTGGGTGCGCACCGGCAAGATCTCTGACGTGAAGACCATCATCGGCACGTTCTGGCTGGAGAAGGTGTTGTCCGGTACGTGGCCGAGCGCCGAGCCCGAACCGAGCTGATACGGCTCAATGCGTGACACAGTGCATAGATAGCGTGCCACCTCATGACAACGAACCCGCAACGGCAGCCCATTCGGCTGCCGTTGTCGTTGATAGGGATGTCTTGGCCTCAACTAGGCGCTTCGCGGCCCGGTGGGGCTCTTTATGACGCTTCGGCGGGTATCGGCGCGCCGGGTTAGAATCGCGCACGCACGCTCGATTGTTCCTGGTCACGGAAATGTGCCCATGCGCGTGCCAAAGTCGCCCCCAAGCAAAATTACGAACGACCGTTCACAAATTTCCATTTTGCGCTAAACTCATACGCAAGCCCTGATTCCACATGAAGGTCCTCGATTTACAGTGCCCGCACGGCCATCGGTTCGAAGGCTGGTTCGCTTCCGCCGAAGAATTTGAGTCGCAGTTGTCCCGCAAGCTGGTCGAATGTCCGGTTTGCAGCGCGACCGAAGTGAGCCGTTTGCCGTCGGCGCCCCGGCTGAATCTGTCCGGCGCGACCGAGGCGCAAGCCCCTGCGGGCGCCGGTGAGATGCAGGCGCGCGTCATGCGCGCGCTGCGCGAGGTACTGGAAAAGACTGAGAACGTGGGTGACCGCTTCGCCGAGGAAGCACGGCGCATTCACTACAACGAAGCGCCTGCACGCAACATTCGCGGTGTCACCACACCCGAAGATGCGAAAGCCTTGGTCGAAGAAGGCATTGAAGTGATGCCGTTGCCGATCCCGGCCGCTCTGAAGGAACCGCTGCAATAGCGCAGCGGCTCACTGGCGGCGGGGCAGCCGCGGCCAGGAGACACTGCGCATGAATCTGGATTATTCCCCCGCTGACGACGCGTTCCGCGCCGATATCCGCGCCTGGCTCGAAGCGAATTTGCCTCGCGAGCTGAGCGACAAAGTCCTCAATCACAAACGTCTGAATCGCGAAGACTTCGCGAACTGGCACAAGCTGCTCGGCAAGCGCGGCTGGTCGGTGATCGCCTGGCCCACCGAATACGGCGGCCCGGGCTGGAACGCCACGCAACGGCACATCTGGGACGAAGAATGCGCGCGCGTCGGTGCGCCTTCGGTGTTGCCGTTCGGCGTGTCGATGGTCGCACCCGTGCTGATGAAATACGGCAACGAAGCGCAGAAACGCCACTACTTGCCGCGCATTCTGGACGGCACGGACTGGTGGTGCCAGGGCTATTCGGAACCGGGTTCGGGCTCGGATCTGGCCTCGCTGCGCACGCGCGCCGAACGGGTGGGCGATCACTACGTCGTCAACGGCCAGAAGACCTGGACGACGCTCGGCCAGTACGCCGACATGATGTTCTGTCTCGTGCGTACCGACAGCGGTGCAAAAAAGCAGGAGGGCATCTCGTTCCTGCTGATCGACATGAAGACGCCGGGCATCACCGTGCGCCCAATCATCACGCTCGACGAAGATCACGAAGTCAACGAAGTGTTCTTCGAGGACGTGAAGGTGCCGGTGGAGAATCGGGTCGGCGAGGAAAATCGCGGCTGGACTTACGCCAAATATCTGCTCGGCCACGAACGTACGGGTATTGCGCGCGTCGGGCAGTCGAAGCGCGAACTCGTGTTCCTGAAGCGCCTTGCGCTCGAACAGAAAAAGCACGGCAAGCCCTTGCTGCACGATCCGGTTTTCGCCGCGAAGGTCGCGAGCCTCGAAATCGAATTGATGGCGCTTGAAGTGACGGTGCAGCGCGTGGTGGCCAACGAGACGGGCGGACGCGGGCCGGGACCGGAAGCGTCGATGCTGAAGATCAAGGGCACCGAAGTTCAGCAAGGCTTGACCGAACTGATGGTCGAAGCGATTGGTCCGATGGCGGCACCGTTCGACGTGCCGTTCCTCGAAGGCGAACGCGCCCACAGCATTGCAGGCGACGATGACGCCGCGCCGCTGGCCGCGTACTACTTCAACTTCCGTAAGACGTCGATCTACGGCGGCTCGAACGAAATTCAAAAGAACATCATCGCGCAGATGATTCTCGGACTCTGAGGAGCGGCGCATGGACTTCACTTTTACCGACGAACAACAGCAATTCGCGGACGCACTGCGCCGTTACCTGGACAAGAGCTACGGTTTCGAGGCGCGGCAGGCCATCGTGTATTCGGACGCGGGGGTATCGGCTACTCACTGGGCGGCGTTTGCCGAGCTTGGCTTGACCGCGTTGCCGGTGCCGGAAGAGCAGGGCGGTTTTAACGGCAGCCCGATCGACATGCTGGTGGTGATGCAGGAACTGGGTCGCGCGCTGGTGGTTGAGCCTTACTGGGCGACGGCGGTGGGCATCGAGGCTTTGCGTATTGCAGGCGCGGCTGGCACGGCAGGCTCGGGCCATGCCGAAGACGCAGCCTTGCTCGAACGCGCGGCGCAAGGCGAGATCAAGCTCGCGGTCGCGTTTCATGAGCCGCATGCCCGTTACGATCTGTTCTCCGTAGAAACCACGGCGACGCAGCAAGGTGAGCATTACGCACTGAGCGGCAAGAAATCGGTGGTGTTGCATGGGGCGCAGGCCGATCACTGGATCGTGCCGGCACGTTTGAACGGCGAGATCGCCTTGTTTATCGTGGCGCGCGACGCAGCGGGCACGCAGGTCACGGATTACCGCACAATCGACGGCCAACGCGCCGCTTCGCTCTCGTTTGGCGCGACGGCGGCGCGGCTTCTCGGCGGTCAGCATGCCGGTGCGGCAGCGCTCGAGCAGATCGCCGATTACGGCACCGTGCTGTTGTGCGCCGAAGCCGTCGGCGCACTCGACGCGTTGAATCGCGCCACCGCCGAGTACACGAAGACACGTCAGCAGTTCGGTCAACCCATCGCCCGTTTTCAGGCCTTGCAGCACCGCATGGTCGAGATGCTGATTCACGCGGAACAGGCACGCTCGCTGACGTATCTGGCCGCGGTGCGCTACGCTAGCGCCAATGCGGACGAACGGCGCCACGCTGTCTCGGCCGCGAAGGTGCGGGTGGGCCAGGCCGCGCGTTTCGTCGGTCAGCAGGCCGTGCAGTTGCACGGCGGCATGGGCGTGACGAACGAAGTGGCGGCGGCGCATCTGTTCAAGCGTCTCGCGATCATCGAGACGACGCTGGGCGATGTCGATCATCATCTAGAGCGCTTTGCCGCGCTGCCCGCTTTTGCTACCGCCGAAGTCTGATCGTACGGCTGCCACGAACCAGTGAGGTGTCACGATGGGATTGAGTTTCGAAGATATGGAAGTCGGTTCGGTCACGGAATGCGGCGAGCACACGTTCACGCATGACGAGATCGTCGAGTTTGCCGAGCGGTTCGATCCACAGCCGTTTCATGTGGACGACGCCGCGGCGGCTGCTTCGCCGTTCGGCGGCCTGATCGCGAGCGGCTGGCATACCTGTTCGGTGTTGATGGGACTGCTGGTGCGCCACTCGCTGGCGGGGTCGACTTCAATGGGCTCGCCCGGTATCGACGAAATCCGCTGGCTCAAGCCGGTGCGGGTCGGCGACACGATCCGGCTGATGAACTCGATTCTCGACAAGCGTCTGTCGTCGAGCAAGCCGGACCGCGGCATCGTCTCAACCGAATGGGCGGGCATCAACCAGCACGGCGAGACGGTCATCATCGTGCGCTCGAAGGTGCTGTTCGGCTTGCGTCATCCGGGAGCGGCAGCGTGAAGCGCGACGGGGTAGAGCTCGACGCTCCGGCGCTGCGTTCGCTGGTGGGCGGCGAGCCGCTCATCAGCGAATGGCTGACGGTCGATCAGGCAAGCGTGAACGGCTTTGCCGCAGCCACGGGCGATCATCAGTGGATCCACGTCGATCCCGAACGGGCGCGGCGCGAGTCGCCGTTTGGCGGCCCGATAGCGCATGGTTTTCTGACCTTGTCGCTGATTCCCGCTTTGCTCGGAAAGACGGTGGCGCTCAAGCAGCGGATGGGCGTGAACTACGGTCTGAACCGCGTGCGCTTCACCGCGCCGGTGCCGGTCGATTCACAGGTGCGCGGGCGTTTCGCCGTGGCGAGCGTGGACGATGTGGATGATGCCGGCGTGCAGGTGGTGTGGAACGTGACGCTGGAACGGCAGGGCAGTGAGCGGCCGGTGTGCGTGGCGGAATTCATCACACGGCATTACTTCTAGCCGCTCACGGGACACGCGCTAGCTTTGTAGCCGCACCGTATCCGCTTGGCAGCGGCACAACAACAGCGGCAGATGATGAACAAAATGCGTGGACGGCTTCCAGGCCGTCCACGCATTTTTTCTGGTGCGAACCTCAACGGTGCGACCGGCAGCGCTGCAAACGTCAGTGCCTGGCGCACTGCGTCGCACCGATCGGCCACCTCAACGCCGCATCACGAGCGCGTAATCGGCGTCTCGACTCGCTCAGCCGCGCCGGCATCCATATACCGCGCCAGTTCGAGCTTGGCGATGGCGTTACGATGCACTTCATCCGGACCATCGGCAAAACGCAGCGTGCGTGCCGACGTGTAGGCATAGGCCAGCGGGAAGTCTTCACTGATGCCGGCCGCACCATGCGCCTGCATCGCCCAGTCGATCACCTGACAGGCCATATTCGGCGCGACCACCTTGATCATGGCGATCTCGCCACGCGCGCCCTTGTTGCCCACGGTGTCCATCATGTACGCGGTCTTGAGCGTCAGCAGCCGCGCCTGCTCGATCATGCAGCGCGCCTCGGCGATACGTTCCTGCGTGACGCCTTGCGCTGCCACCGGCTTGCCGAACGCGACGCGCTGCAGCGTGCGCTTTGCCATCAACTCAAGCGCGCGTTCCGCCAGCCCGATCAGTCGCATGCAGTGATGAATCCGGCCCGGCCCAAGCCGCCCTTGGGCGATCTCAAAGCCGCGGCCTTCGCCAAGCAGCATGTTCGAGGCCGGCACACGGACGTTTTCGAGCGTGATTTCCATGTGGCCGTGCGGCGCGTCGTCGTAGCCGAATACGGTCAGCGGGCGGTGCACGGTGACGCCGGCGGCGTCGGCGGGCACAAGAATCATCGATTGCTGCTGATGACGCGGTGCGTCGGGATCGGTCTTGCCCATCACGATGTAGACCTTGCAACGCGGATCGCCCGCGCCCGACGACCACCACTTGTGGCCGTTGATCACATAGTCGTCGCCAACGCGCTCGATGCGCGTCTGGATGTTGGTCGCATCCGATGACGCCACTTCCGGCTCGGTCATCAGGAAGGCAGAACGGATCTGTCCTTGCAGGAGCGGCTCGAGCCACTCGCGCTTGTTCTCCGGACTGCCGTAGCGCTCAATGGTTTCCATGTTGCCGGTGTCGGGCGCGTTGCAATTGAACACCTCCGGCGCCCAGGGCACGCGTCCCATGATCTCGCACAGCGGCGCGTATTCGAGGTTCGTCAGGCCGGCGCCGCGTTCGGAGTCCGGCAGGAACAGATTCCACAAGCCGGCGTCGCGCGCCTGCTGCTTGAGTTGCTCGATCAGTTCGGTCGGCACCCAGGCATTTCCATTGGCGCGGTTGCGCGCAACCTCGTCCGCGAAAGCGCGTTCGTTCGGATAAATGTGTTCGTCGAAGAAGGCGAGCAGTTTCTCGCGCAGTGCCTGAACCTTCGGGGTGTAATCGAAATTCATCTAAAACCTCGCGAATGACGGGGGTGTCGGTTAACGCACTTTCTGCGCATAGCGCCAGGCGAGTTCCGCCATGGGCTTGGCGCGCCGGCCAGCGTCGAGCGCTTGCGCGCTTGCCGCGGTGCCGTCGACGACGCGTTTCATGATGCCTTGCAGGATCGCGGCAATCCGGAACATGTTGTACGCCAGGTAGAAGTTCCAGTCGCCGTGGATTTCGAAGCCGGTGTGCTCGCAATAGCGTTTGACGTATTGCCCTTCGTCCGGGATGCCGAGCGCGGCCCAGTCGAGTCCCGCAATGCCGCGGAACTGCGCCGGGTCGACGTGCCAGGCCATGCAGTGATAGGCGAAGTCGGCGAGCGGATCGCCGAGCGTCGACAGTTCCCAGTCGAGTACGGCGAGCACGCGCGGCTCGTGCGGATGGAAGATCAGGTTGTCGAGCCGGTAGTCGCCATGCACGATCGAGACGCGCTCGCCGGTTTCGTCCGGCATGTGCTGCGGCAGCCATTCGATCAGGCGATGCATCGCCTCGATATGCTCGGTTTCGGAGGCGAGATACTGCTTGCTCCAGCGGCCGATCTGCCGCGCGAAGTAGTTGCCGGGCTTGCCGTAGTCGGTCAGTCCGATGCTGGCGACATCCACGCGATGCAGCGCCGCGATTACGCGGTTCATCTCGTCGTAGATCGCCGTGCGCTCAGCGGGTGTCATGCCGGGCAGCGACTGATCCCACAACACGCGTCCTTCGACGAACTCCATCACATAGAACGCACGGCCGATCACGCTTTCGTCCTCGCACAGCGCGAGCATCTGCGCGACCGGCACGTCGGTGCCGGCGAGGGCGTGCATTACGCGATACTCGCGCTCGATCGCATGCGCGGACGGCAGCAGTTTCGCCGTCGGCCCCGGTTTCGCGCGCATCACATAGGTACGTGACGGCGTGATCAGCTTGAAGGTGGGATTCGACTGGCCGCCGGCGAACTGCTCGATCGTGAGCGGTCCGGCGAAACCTTCGACGCGCCGCGCCAGCCAGGCGCCGAGCGCGTCGCTGTCGAAGCGTTGCCGCTCGGTGACCGGGCGCGTGCCTTCGAATGCGGAGTAGTCCGGCTTCTGTTCAGGTTCGCCTGTCTTCGTGGCTTTGCCCATTGTCTCCTCCAGTTCAGTGTTGACTACGCCTGGTGTTTGTATTGAATGAATTGGGCGTAGAGCATTTCCATCGTCGTATTCCGCACGTCGCGATGCAACGGCGACGGCGGCGAGTAGTTGAGCGTACGCAGCACCCAGTCGCTCGGCGCGGCGCCGACGTCTAGTGCGTTGATACAGCCGGTAGCCTGCGACAGATGGCCGAAGAACGTGCGTCCGCCTGCCGTGATGGCGTGCGAGAGGATGGCGCGATTCACGCCGCCATGCAGGACCAGCAAAACGGTGTCCCACGAGTCGTCGGCGCGCAATGCCGCGACGGCGGGCAGCACGCGGTCGAACAGTTCGCCGATCGTCTCGCCGCCGAGAAAGCGCGTGCTTTCCGGGACCACGCCGTCGAACACGCTCAGGAACGCGGCCTCGATATCGGCGGCGGGGATGTTGCTCAGCTTGCCGCCGCGAATTTCCTGCAGCGCCGGTTCGATCTCGAGCTCGATATGCTGATGCGTCTCGGCCAGCACGCGCTGCGCGGTTTCGACCGTGCGCGGCAGGCCGCTCACGATCACGCGGTCGAAGCGGATCTGCTGCAGCGCGAACACGTGCCCGGCGGCGCTGGCCTGTTCACGGCCGTCGGCGTTCAGCGGCACCGTTTCCGGATCGATGGCGCGGCCGGTGGCGTCGAAGTACGTCACGTCGCCATGCCGCATCAGGTAGATGCGGCGGCGCTTCGGCAGTTGGAATTCAGGCATGGCGGACTCGCTCGCTGGGACTCATTTGTATTTCGGGGCGCGCTTTTCGAGGAACGCGGTGATCCCTTCCAACGCGTCGCCGTGATGCAGCGAAGCGACGAAGTTGTCGCGCTCGGCCACCAGATGATCGGCGAGTGGCTGCGTGCCGGCGGCGGCGATCAGCGTCTTGATGCGGGCGGTGGCGTTCGGCGAGATCTTGCCGAGTTCTTCCGCCCAGGCGAGCGCGGCACCGCGCACCGCGCCCGGTTTCGCGAGACGGTTCACTACGCCGAGTTCGTGCAGACGTGTAGCGCCGATCGGTTTGCCTTCCAGCAGGACTTCGGTGGCGAGCTGGCGGGGCAGGGCCTGTGCGAGGAACCATGAACCGCCGCCATCCGGCGTGAGACCGACGCGTGCATACGACATGACGAACTTCGCGTCGTCGGCCGCGACCAGCAGGTCGCAGGCGAGCGCCAGCGAAAAGCCGGCGCCGGCCGCCGCGCCTTCGACGGCGGCAATCACCGGCTTCGACGACGAACGCAGCGCGGCGATCCATTCGCCGAGCATGTCGATGCTTTGCGCCTGCACGGAGGGATCTTTCGCGCGGTTCTCGAGCAAACGGTTGAGGTTGCCGCCCGCGCAGAAAAACTGGTCCGCGCCGGTGAGCACGATGACGCGGATGGACGGGTCGCGCTCGGCGCTGTCGAGCGCTTCGATGCCCGCCGCGTACATGTCCGGATGCAAGGCGTTGCGCGCACCGGGATTCGAGAGCGTGAGGACGAGCGTCGATTCGCTTTCGGCCGGGCGTGAGGTGAGCAGTTCGGCGCTCATGACTGACGCTCCGTTTGTGCGTCGACTGCATCGGCGGCGTCGCCCTGCGTGAGCGACAAACCCAGTTGCGCACGCCGCGCCAACCACGGCGACGGACGGTAGCGCGGGTCGCCCAGCACGCTGAACATATTGCGCAGGATCGTGAGCAGCGTTTTGGCACCGAGTGCGTCGCCGAGCGCCAGCGGGCCGCGCGGATAACCGAGTCCCAGCGTCACTGCGAGGTCGATGTCCTCAGGTGTCGCGATCTGCTTCTGTGCGATCTCGCAGCCGATATTGACGATCGTCGCCACCACGCGTTGCGCTACGAAGCCGGTCGAATCGCGGATCACGGTGACGGGGACGCCGTCGGCGGCAAACAGCGCGTGCGCGCTGTCGCGTGCGGCGCGGGTCGTGGCCGGCGTCGTCATCAGCGTGCGACGTTTCGCGGCGACGAGCGGGAACAGCGCATCAACGGCAACGACGCGGCGCGCATCGAGCGCTTCGTCGACCGCGGCGGTGGTCGCGTCGTGGCCGAACGGCGTCACGATGATGAGCGAGTCCGCTGCGGGCGTGTCGTCTTCGTCGAGCGCCACGCCGGCCTTGGCGACGAGTTGCAGCACGGCCTCACGTGCTTCGGGGTAGCGCTTGCTGACCCACACGCGCTTGGGCAGCCCGGTGGGCGCGGGCGCTTCCTCGGGCACCTGCTGCTTGCCGTCGTCATAGCGGTAAAAGCCTTCGTCTGTCTTGCGTCCGAGCAGGCCGCCCGCGAGGCGCGTGCCGGTAATTGGCGACGGCGTGAAGCGCGGCTCTTCGTAGAACTGGTGATAGATCGATTCCATCACCGGATGCGAAACGTCGAGCGCGGTCAGGTCGAGCAGTTCGAACGGCCCTAGCCGAAAGCCGGCCTGCTCGCGCATGATGCGGTCGATCTCGACAAAGCTGGCGACACCTTCACCCGCCACGCGCAGGCCCTCGGTGTTCATGCCGCGGCCGGCGTGATTGACGATGAAGCCCGGCATGTCCTTCGCGCGCACCGGCGTGTGGCCCATGCGGCGCGCGAGTTCCATCAGCGCGTCGCCGGCGGCGGGATCGCTGCGCAGGCCGTCGATCACTTCGACGACTTTCATCAGCGGCACGGGGTTGAAGAAGTGATAGCCGACCACGCGCGAGGGGTCCGTGCAACCTGCGGCAATCGCCGTGATCGACAGCGACGACGTATTCGACGCAAGGATGCAACGGCCGCTGACGACCGTCTCCAGCTCGCGAAAGAGCGCGCGCTTCACGTCGAGCTTTTCGACGATCGCTTCGATCACCAGGTCGCAATCCGCGAGGTCGCCGACCGCTTGGGCACCGCTCACGAGGGCGAGCGCGGCAAGCGAGCGCGATTGTTCGAGCTTGCCTTTGGCGGTGAGCTTGGCGAAGGTGTCCGCGAGGTAGTCGCGCGCCGCACCGACTGCCGCCGGATTGGTGTCGTACAGACGTACCGTCAGGCCCGCCAGCGCCGCGATCTGCGCAATGCCGCGTCCCATTGCGCCTGTTCCAACAATGCCGATAGTCTCGATGCTGTAATTGCGAGAGGTCATTGGGTTGCTCGACTCCATGGTTATTTTAGAATAGCACGATCGTGCAATTTACTGGATGATTGATTCAAAGGCCGCCAGCGCGATTCCGTTGAGCGGCTCCGACCACCCATCAGAAGGAGACGCCTCATGATCAAGCTGTGCGGCTTTGCGCTGTCCAACTACTACAACAAGGTCAAGTTCGTGCTGCTCGAACACGGCATTCCGTTCGAGGAAGTGTTCGTGATGACGAGTCAGGAGGAATCGCTGCTCGCGCACTCGCCGCTCGGCAAGGTGCCGTACATCCACACCGAACACGGCGACCTGTGCGAGTCGCAGGCGATCGTCGAATACCTGCACGCGCGCTTTCCCGAGAAGGGCATCTTTCCCGCTGATCCGTGGGAAGCCGCGAAAGAGCGCGAACTGATCACCTTCGTCGACCTGCATCTGGAACTGGTGGTGCGCGATCTGTACAAGGAAGCCTTCTTCGGCGGCACAGTGACCGACGCCACCAAAGGGCGCGTCGAAAAGCTGCTGACGCGTCATATTGCCGGCTTCAGGCGGCTCGCGAAGTTCGACCCGTATCTGCGCGGCGCCCACTTCGGGGCGGCGGATATGGCGGCATTCGTGAGCCTGCCGCTCGTCGGCATGACGACGCAGATCATCTACGGGCGCGACTTTCTGCTCGATGCGGGCGTGGACTGGAAGGGCTATGTGAAGGTCGTGGGCGAGCGGCCGGCGGCGCAGCGCGTGACGGTGGATCGCAAGGCGTATATCGCGGCGACCAGCAAGCCTTGAGACGCCGCCCAGGCTCCAACCGCTCGCATAGCTTGAACGGTCGACGCAGCACGGCGGCGCCTCCGCACACGCCGCAGCCCCATGCGATGGCGCAGAACATTGACTCGTTCGCGGCATCGCGGGCGTCATCCTAGAGGCGCGCCAGCCGGTCGAGCGCGGTGGCGAGGGTGCTCTCCTGCTTGGCGAAGCAGAAGCGCACCACGCCCGATTCATGCGACTCGTGATAGAACGCCGAGACGGGAATGGCCGCGACGCCGATCTCCCCCGTCAGCCATTGCGCGAACTCTGCTTCCGGCAGATCGCTGATGGCGGAATAGTCGACGCACTGAAAGTACGTGCCGGTGCAGGGCAACAGCTTGAAGCGGGTGTTCGCCAGGCCGGAACGGAAAAAATCGCGCTTCTTCTGATAGAACGCGGGCAGGTCCAGATAGGGCGCCGGGTCGCGCATGTACTCGGCGAGGCCGACCTGCATGGGTGTGTTCACCGTGAACACGTTGAACTGGTGGACCTTGCGGAATTCGGCGGTGAGGGCCGCGGGCGCGGCGACATAGCCCACCTTCCAGCCGGTCACGTGATACGTCTTGCCGAAACTCGACACCACGAAGCTGCGCTGCGCAAGTTCCGGATAACGGGCCGTGCTCTCGTGCGGCGCGCCGTCGTACACCATGTGCTCGTACACTTCGTCAGACAAAATCAGCACGTTGGTGCCGCGCACGATGTCCTCGAGCTTGCGCATGTCCTCGGCGCGCCAGACCGTGCCGGTCGGGTTGTGCGGCGTGTTGATCAGCAGCAGGCGGGTCTTCGGCGTAATCGCGGCGGCGAGCTTGTCGAACGGGATCGTGTAGTCGGGCGCGTCCAGCGTGACGAACACCGGCTTGCCGCCCGCGAGTTCGATGGACGGCAGATAGCTGTCGTAGGTCGGCTCGACCACGATCACTTCATCGCCCGGGTGCACCGTGCACAGAATCGCCGTCAGCAGCGCCTGGGTGGCGCCAGCTGTGACCGTGATCTCGCTGTTCGCGTCATAGCGGCGGCCGTAGAGATTCGCGATCTTGTCGGAGATGGCCTGGCGCAGCGGCGCGGCGCCCGCCATCGGCGGGTACTGGTTGTGACCGTCGCGCATGGCGTTGGCCACCGCATCGACGATACGCGGATCACAACCGAAGTCCGGGAAGCCCTGGCCCAGGTTCACGGCGCCTTTTTCCGCGGCGAGCGCGCTCATCACGGTGAAAATGGTGGTGCCGACGTTCGGCAGACGGGACGGAAACGACGGAATCATCGGCGTGTCGTGCGGTGCATTCATGGCGCTGTCGGTGCTTGGACGGTGGTCTGGGATACGGGGCGAAGTTCGATTGTAGGGAATTGGGCCGCGGCGTGTGCGTCAGGCCGGCGCGGGCTCGTCGGCCGGCAGCGCGCAGGCGGTGACGAACGGTGCCGGCTGGGCGATCTGGAAGCCGAAATCGCGGGCAATGCGGCGCGCGAGTTTCAGCACCGCGCGGTCCTTCGAGACCAGCCAGTCGGCCTTCGCGGCATGCGCGAGCTCGAGGAATTTCTGGTCGTCGCGGTCCTTGCACTTCGGCAACGGCCGAGCCTCTTCAGTGGCAGTGGCAGTGGCAGTGGCAGTGGCAGTGGCAGTGGCAGTGGCAGTGGCGGTCGACGCGGGCGCCGGCTCGACGAGGTGCGCGAGGCGCGCCACGGTGGCGAGCGCCGCGGTTTTATCGATCTCGCGCCTCGCAAACTGCGGGTAATCGAGCACGTAGGTCAGTTCCGCGAGACAGCGGGCGTCGATCAACGCCTCGAGCGCGCCGCTTTCGAGGGCGGCGCGGATAGGGCGCGTGTGCGGATCGTCGAACACGAGGATGTCGATCCAGACGTTCGAATCGAGGACCACGCGCAGTGCGCGTGCGGCAGGGGATGCGGGCATTCGTTACAATCTGGCTTTCGTCATTAACGCCAGGCACGGCGTGCCTGCAAGCCTCTATGATAATCGTTCTGTCGCCGGCGAAATCGCTCGACTACGAAACCCCTCCGCACGTCAAAAAGCACACGATCCCCGATTTTGTCGACGACGCTGCCGAATTGATCGGTGGATTGCGCCGTTTGTCGCCGCAGCAGATCGGCACGCTCATGAGCATTTCCGATCCGCTCGCACAGCTCAACTTCCAGCGCTACGCCGAGTGGTCGCCGAAGTTCGATACCGTCAATGCGAAGCAGGCGGTGCTCGCGTTCAACGGCGACGTCTATGAAGGCTTCGACGCGAAGAGCCTGTCGTCGGCGGATCTGGACTTCGCGCAAAAGCACGTGCGCGTGCTGTCGGGGCTGTATGGACTGCTGCGCCCGCTCGATCTGCTGCAGCCGTACCGGCTCGAGATGGGGACGCGCTTTGCCAACGCCCGCGGCAAGGACCTGTACGCGTTCTGGGGCGAGCGCATCACGCAGGCGCTGAACACGCAGTTGAAGAAGAACACGGGCGCGGCGCGGGTGCTGGTCAATTGCGCGTCGGGGGAATACTTCAAGTCGGTGAAGCCCAAGCTGCTGGACGCGCCGGTGATCACGCCGGTATTCGAAGACTGGAAGGGCGGCCGCTACAAGATCATCAGCTTCCACGCGAAGCGGGCCCGCGGCCTGATGGCGCGCTTCGCGGTCGAGAACCGCCTCGACGCGCCGGAGCAGTTGCAGGGCTTCGATGCCGAAGGCTATGCGTTCGACGCCGAGGCATCGAACGATTCGACTTACGTATTCCGCCGCCGCATCGCCGAGTAAGCTTCAGGCCGAGCGCTGCACCGACTGCAACGGGCCACTACGCCGGGAAAAGATCATGACACTATCCATTACGAGCAACTTCGACGCGGGCGCAATCGAAGTCCTGTCCTGCGAGCAGGCCGATAACATCCGGCTGCGCGTGCGTCGCGACAGTCACGCCGACTTTGCGCAGTGGTTCTACTTTCGCCTCTCCGGTGCGCAGGGCGAGCGCTGCGTGATGACCTTCGAGAATGCCGCCGACTGCGCCTTTGCCGAAGGCTGGCGCGACTATCAGGCGGCGGCGAGCTACGACCGCGTGAACTGGTTCCGCGTGCCGACCTCATACGACGGCCGCGTGCTGACCATCGACCATACGCCCGACTTCGACCGGATCTACTACGCGTACTTCGAGCCGTACGGTGAAGAGCGCCACTCGGAGTTTCTCGGCGCCGTGCAGCAAATGCCGCAAGCGACGCTGACCGAACTCGGCCTGAGCGTCGAAGGCCGGCCGATGTCCTTGCTCACGCTCGGCACGCCCCAAAACGGCGACAAGCCGAAGAAGAAGATCTGGATCATCGCGCGCCAGCACCCGGGCGAGACGATGGCCGAATGGTTCGTCGAAGGCATGGTCAAGCGTCTGGCCGGCTGGGGCGATTGGGCGGGCGATCCGGTGTCGCGCAAGCTCTACGATCACGCCGTGTTCCATATCGTGCCGAACATGAATCCCGACGGCAGCGTGCATGGCAATCTGCGCACCAATGCGGCCGGTGCGAATCTGAACCGCGAGTGGATGGAGCCGGACGCGGCGCGCAGTCCCGAAGTGCTGGTGGTGCGCGACGCCATTCATGCAACCGGTTGCGATCTGTTCTTCGACATCCACGGCGATGAGGCGCTGCCTTATGTGTTCGTGGCGGGCTCGGAGATGTTGCCGGGCTTCACCGAGCGCCAGGGCGAGGAGCAGCGGGCCTTTATCGAAGCGTTCAAGCATGCGAGCCCGGACTTCCAGGACAAATACGGCTACGCGGCGAGCAAGTACCGTGAAGATGCGCTGAAGCTCGCGTCGAAGTACATCGGCAATCAGTTCGGGTGCCTGTCGTTGACGCTGGAGATGCCGTTCAAGGACAACGCGAACCTGCCGGACGAGCGGGTGGGCTGGAACGGCGAGCGGAGTGCATCGCTCGGGGCGGCGATGCTCCAGGCGATTCTGCGTCACGTCGAGACGTTCGCTTAAGGCGGGAGTGGGGCGCGCGGCGAATGCTTGCTGTTAGTGCTGGTCGCGCCCGGATTCGTCGCAACAAAAAAGCGAGGCATGCGCGTTGAGCGCATGCCTCGCTTAGTTTTTGGGCCGGGTGCTGCAACGGCGCGTGCCGCGGCGCCGGGGCGTCATTGCGTTTTCTTCGCCGACGTTTTCTTGCCGCTCGATTTGCTGCCTGATTTGCTCGAAGCGGTTTGCTTCGAATTCTTGCCGGACGATTTCTTCGTCGACGACTTGTTGCCGGTCGAGTGCTTGCCCTTGCCACCTTTGTGCTTGCCGGACGGCTTCGACACGCTCGGTCGGGCCGGCGGCACCGGATCGTTCCAGCTGAACGCCAGCATCTGGGTGCCCACGTAGCCGCAGCGGAATTTCAGATCGGCCGGGTCGCTATCGCCGTTCTGGCGGATGCCGAGGCCTTCCACCGTGACGATGTTGTCGACCTTGACGCGCTGCTTGCCCTCGTCGAACGAATCGTTCCATGGCGTGACCGACGCATGGGCGCTATCGAATGAGCTTGGCGGGAATTCGACGTGGTCGAAAGCGCTGGAGGTGCTGGCGACAAAATTGCCATGCGCCGCGCAATCCGCGACGAGCGGATCGGCGTGCAGGTCATTGACGAATTTATTGACGAGTTCGTTGTGCTGTTCGAGCTGATCGGCGAATGCGGGAGCGGAGCATATGAGCGAGACACTCGCTGCACATGCTGCTAACCGGCCGACCACCCGCAGCAATCGGCGCGGTACGTTAGTGCAATCCATCAAGTTCGGTAGGCGCTATTGAGACATCAGGCACGTAAGATGCCTGACGACTGGAAGGAGTTCAATCCTGACACAAATTTTTTGCCTTGTCGTGGTACGCGGTCTCGAATCGAGCATGCGCGACGGCGGCTGATTGTCGCTGATTGCCGCGCTGCAGGGAGCAGATTGCGATGCGTCGTAGCTCGCGCATCGAAGCGCTGAAGCACTCGGTCAGGCCGGATGCGCTTCAGATGCGTGGACCGCCGAGCCGGTAGCGGCGCACATCGTACGTGGTAACCCACGCAGGCCGGTAGACGGCGATCAGCGCCGTGGACATCCCGGTGAACCAGGCCTCGCCGGTCGCGAGCAGAAAGACGCTGAACGCGTAGCCGACGGGCACCACGGTCATTGAGCCGCCGGAGATCGCGATGTGGGTGCCGACCGCGGCGCCGGCTGTCAACGCGACCGCAATGGCAGGCGATACGAAGCCCTGGCCAAAGATGAACATGAACAGGTTGCGCGGCAGCCAGGCAATGCAGGCGCGTTGCAGCAATGCCGAGATGCCTACCGGCAATGCACCGTAGATGATGAACGTGAGCGCGATGCCTTGCCAGGGCGCATCGAAGACGACCGCCGCGAGCCCGGTGACTGCGGCCATGGCAACGAGCGCCAGGGCCCAGTCGAACAGCGTAACGACCAGGGTTGCACCGAGCAGATGCATCACGGTGCCGTCGTCGAGCCACGCGTTGCTGGCCCACAGTACCGACACGGCAACGATGATGGCAAGCCAGACATGTTGAAGCGTCGCGTCTTGCAGTCGTTTGAAAGGATTTTTCCACAGCGCGAGCGCGAGCAGCAGCGCGGTGGCAATCCAGCCACCGACAGCGACCCATAGCGGAAGCGGTGTATAGAGGAAACCCATACATCTCATATTACTCGTTGGACGGAAAAAGGTGTGAGCGGATTCCATGCCAGCTACGACGAAAGGGCGGATTTCATGCCGGAGGTCAAGCACCGTTGGCAGGCGGCTCGGCGTGCCTCGGGTGGGTCGGCCCGCTCAGCTCGATTCTTCGGAACCCGGATCGCCAAATGGAACGGTGGGTTCGGCCGCCATCGGCAAGGTGTCCGTGGCGTCGTTCGCCGGCAATGGGTACTTGAACGTCGCCGGGTTGCGAGCGCGCAACGGGATGACCCCTGGCTGGCCCATGACCGGCCGCGGAGTGCTGTCGTGGTCGCTGCGCAGCACTTCGAGCTGGGCCGATAGCCAGCCGTTGTAGAGCGCCACGGCAGCTGCCCGGTTGGGCGCGCCGAGTTGCTGGAAGATGCTGGCCAGATGGATCTTGACGGTGCCCTCGCTGATGCCGAGCGTGCGGGCAATCATCTTGTTGGTGCTGCCCATGTGGACACACCGCATGATCTGCTCCTGGCGCGGCGAGAGACCGCTCGCGAGCCGCGTGCGCCGAGGCGGCGGTTTGTTGGCTACGACGTCGGGTTGGCGAGGCGCGGGTTCGGGCTGCGGCGGTGGCGGCAGTGCTAGCGCGCCCGCCGGGACATAGTGGCCGCCGAGCAGCACGATCTCGAGCGCCCGCACGATCAGGCGCGGATCGGTGTCGCGCAGCACCACTCCGAGCACGCCCTTATCCAGCAGATTGCGCACGCATTTGGGCGAGGTATCGTCGGTCAGCACGGCCACCCGCAGGCTGGGATGTTCGAGCAGCAGCCGACGGATCTCCATGGTGGACATCCAGTCCTGCCAGTCGATGACCAGCAGATCGGGCAGTTGCCGACGCAATGCGCGATCGACCTGGCGCCAGTCCTGGGCTTCGTTAAAACGCGCCTGACGGTCGATTTGCCGCAACAACGCCTTGAGTCCGTCGCGTCGTTCCGCGTCGGAGTTGAGAACCGAAAAACGCATGCCATGCCTCCAGATGAATCGGTCGTGGTGGCACGATGCTCGCGAGCGGCAAATGAAGCCGCTTGCATTGCGATGAGCCACCAGCCTAATGATGACAAATTCCTTGCGTCTTGACGGCCTGGCCGGAAGGCATAGGATGAGTGACATGGTTGGCGTCGCCGGAAAAGAAAACGGCCCCATCGGCATATGCCGATTGGGCCGTTTCGTTCTTCTGGCTGGCCGACTCGCGCCGCCCCGCTTGAGGGTGGCGGACGGCAGCGGCTTTCGTCAGTGGAAGTGCGGTTGCGCGGGTTCGGCGTCTTCCGGCATTTCGGCATGCACGATTTCACCGAGCGGGTCGGCATACAGCGGCACCCCGCAGTCATCGCAATATTCGGGTTCGAAGCGGCCCGCATGACGGCGGATGTCCGTCACGCCGGTTTCCTTCAGCAGTGCGACGATTTCTTCGAGCGGGCCGTTGGAGGTGGGCTCTTCTTGCGGTTCCTCGTCGATGCCCGATTCGCCGTTTTCGCGGCCGTACAACGGCCAGACGACGCCATAGATCACATCGTTGCTGCCGCGGCGCGTGAAGCCGACGCGATATTCGTCGATCCGGCGCTCGCCGAAGCCGGCGACCACGGCGCGCAGATCGGCCGGCGCTGCGCTGATGGTATCGAACAGATAGCGCACGGCGGTGCGCACCGTGTGCGGACGCACGCGTTCGTCGGCGTCGCGGCAAGCCGAGTAGTAGGCATCCGGCAGCAGGCACTCGAATTCGCAGCCGGGCAACGCCAGAGACAGATTGGCGCCGCCTTGCGTGGCCCACTGTTCGAGGCATTGGCCGCGCTCGATGCGATTGCCGTGTTCCTCTTCCTGCCAGCGGAACACCGGCGCGCCGACGGGCGCTGCGACCACGGCCAGCAGGAAGCGCGGATCGGCCAGAATCGGCGAGGTCTCCGGCAATTCGCCGAAGTTGATCTTGGCGGCGGCGGTGCCGAGCGCCGCTTGCGCGAGCTGCTGGGCGATGCGCCACGTTTCGACGTGGTGGCGCGGCAACTGGTCGATGCTGTACAGGAACGGCGCCATCGCGACACGGGTTCCGGCAGCGAGCACGTGCGCCTGCAGATGCGCACGCAGCGCATCCGCCGCGTCGCTCTTCAGCGGGCCCGAGGGGATCGCGTAGCGGGTCCAGGCCAGCACGGGCGCGGCGATCAGCAAGGCTTCATGCGGCACGCCCTCGTGCTCGACGATGAACGATTCGCTATGCGTTTCGGCCATGTCGGCGAGCGCCCCGTAGGCGTCCGGATGATTCTGCTGAAGATGGTCGAGCGCGGCATCCAGCGTTGTCTGGTTGGCGTTGCGGACGATCTTGGCTAGCAGCGTATCGAGCTTCGCTTCCCAGAAGCGGTCTTCGGTGCGGCTGCCCGACGCGAATAGCGCGAGCGAAAGACCGACGAGCTTGTCGGCATCGGGGGGGAGACGTTTGGCGATTCGCGAGCGCATAAATCCAGGAGTGGGGTGCACAGAACCGTATATTCTAGTCTTTTCTGTGCCGTCCTATCATTTACGCGTAATGCAGGATGAATCGGGCCGCGCGAGAGAGCGTGCGGGCGTGGTCGAAGGGGAGCCTTGAATGCACACATCGCGTTCACTGAACGGGTTGACCTGAGCCACGTAGTTGACACAAGGTAAGGGCTGTCGCGCGACGGACTCTTATACTGACGGCGTTCGGCGTCGCGCCGATGAGCGTGCGCCGTAGCGTCGCCGTGGTCTGACACAACGAGGGAGATTCATAGTGAAATCGGACCAACTGATCGAGCGGCTCGCCGCCGTGTTCGCATTGATTGTGCTGGTGGGCGGTTCGTTGCTGGTGCTGGCGCCGTTTACGACGGCGCTGCTGTGGGGCGCCATTCTTAGCTACAGCTCATGGGGTTTGTACCGCAAGCTGACTGCGGTGGTGGGCGGGCGGCGTAAGCTTGCGGCGCTGCTGATCGTACTGATTATTCTGATCGTGGTTCTCGGACCGTTCGTTTATGCGGGATTCGCGTTCGGCGCCCACGTTCACGAGATCGTTGCACTGGTGCAAAAGCTTTTCGAAGATGGGTTGCCCGACCTGCCGGACTGGGTTGTCCGCATACCGTTCGTCGGTCCCAATGTCGAGGCTTTCTGGGCGCATTTGACCAGCGGCAATTCCGAGTTGATCGCGCAGTTGCGAACCCTTGCGGCGCCTGCCGGCAAGTGGATTCTGGCTGCCGCCATTGCGGTGACGCATGGTTTAGGACTGCTCGCGCTCAGTATTGTGCTGGCGTTCTTTTTCTACACCGGCGGCGAGGGGGCCGCGGCCTGGTTGAATGCGGGGATGCGCCGAGTCGCCGGTGAACGCGCCGATTACCTGTTGGCGCTGGCGGGCAACACCGTGCGCGGCGTCGTCTACGGCATTCTGGGTACGGCGCTGGTGCAGGGTGTGCTCGCGGGTTTCGGCTGCTGGATCGCCGGGGTGCCGGCCCCAGCGTTGCTTGGATTGGCAACGTTCTTCCTGTCGGTTATCCCGGGCGGGCCGGTGATTGTCTGGCTGCCTGCTGCAATCTGGCTCTACCACGGCGGTGCGACGGGCTGGGCGATTTTCCTCGTGATCTGGGGCGTGGTTGCGGTGGGTATGTCGGACAACGTCATCAAGCCGATCCTGATCGGCAAAAGCAGCGATATGCCGTTGATTCTGGTGATGCTGGGCATTCTTGGCGGCGCGTTTGCGTTCGGCTTCCTGGGCGTGTTTATTGGACCGACGCTGCTGGCCGTGGCCTACACCGTATTGCACGACTGGACGATCGGTTCGTCTGCGGCTCGGACCTTGGCGCCGGAGTCCGGGCCGGCACCGATTGACGAGACGCGGCCGGTTCAAAAGGCCCCTTGAAATAAATTTCCGATAGAGCTTGCCAGGCCCGGGTGGGGTCGCTAGAATCTCGTTCTTTCGCGTTCCGGACACCGGAGCGCGGGGACGGGAGAGCCAGCAGTGGCAAGGCTTTCGGCGGGGTGGGCAGGTTCAGGAAGTTA
>Ga0116227_10006259_pt1 | contig 24289 bp, 19 predicted proteins | sample S1TSphgellanicum_FD_89693 | JGI IMG/M metagenome (GOLD analysis project Ga0116227, IMG submission 89693) | Host-associated microbial communities from peat moss isolated from Minnesota, USA - S1T2_Fb - Sphagnum magellanicum MG | ecosystem: Host-associated > Plants > Peat moss > Unclassified... | reverse complement strand
ATGGAGGAACTTGTCTGTCTGGAAAAGGAGGAGGACCGTGTTCTTCAGTATCCTCCAAGTTCACGAGCTCCTGCACAAATCCACCCTCTGAATAAGTTGGAACACCGTTGTCCATTCCTCTAGTAGTGCTACAAACCTTGGCAGTCTTGCCCCAAATCATTAAACACCTCTAAAACCATGGCCCTAAACCCTAAACCCATTGACCTACACCAGATTCTCCATGCTCCTTCTTCAACTCATTAAATTTTTTTTGCATCTTGTGTACTTTGGACTGAACTTGAGCCCAAGTACAAGGAGGGGTCAATGGAAATGCCTTTTCAATTTTGATTAAAATTTCTCGCCATTGTTGGTGTGTCAAACATGCTTGTATAAACCACAAAAGTTTCGAACAGGCAATAATTGGATTGAAAGGTTAAGAACAAGCTATTTTCAATATATTATTAGCTGCTCAAGCACAAGAGACAACAAACAATATAAGCAATGATAGGCACCTGAAGGACATTTGGTCAAGATGCCAAAACATCAAATTTTATCTTTGATGTTTCTGATCCAGGAGTTGCTTCATGATAAGCATATGTAAGTCAAGACAAAGTGAGTGATTATTGGATTTGTTGGCAGAGCAAGGAAAGGATCTTGAAATTTTATTTAATTCCACTAAGGGTAAGTGGAGTCACTGTCTTTTTCAAGTTTTTCATTGAACAGAATCTTTGCAATACAATTGAACAAAATCTTTGCAATACAATTGAATAGAGTCAGTGATTTGGCAAATATAAATTGCTTAATTTGTGAGCATTTGAAATGAAAAGAATACGTGTGAAGTGTACTAGCCTGCAACCAGTTGTAATTCACCTCTTCAAGTTCAGTGTTTGAAAATTAGTTAGGAAGTGGAAGCAGCTCAATTTTGAGCCATACCTTGTCTTTGCTTCTTATGTGCAGGAAAGTTTTAGACCAACTTGGGGAAGGCATGGGCTGCAGAGATTACAGGCAGACGGAAACAAAGATTGAAGGAGCCTCTTGAGTAAACCTTCTGTGGGGGGTAGGACATAAATGGCTACAAACAATAGTGGTAGTTTCAGTGTGCAAAGAATTGCACTGCAAACCAAGGCAGAGTGCTAAAAGGAGCGCCGCAATTTCAGGACATGGCAGAAAGGGGAGCTACAGTGGCAGCAGACGTTTGTCTGCCGGGTGTAGCCGAGCAGAAAGTTGAGATTTTTTGCTTACTAGGGTTTGTGGAAGATCGCCGGCAGATGTGCTTCTCGCGTGGCAATCCGTCGTGTTTCTTCCTTCACATGCGTGTGCTAAGAGAGCGGAAGGCAACAAAGGAGGGAAGAGGAGCAAAGAGAAGAAGGCAACAGAGTAAGGAAGAGGAGCAAGAGAGAGAACAACAACAACAGACACCCCATTCTTGGTCTATTTTTTCACTCTTCCTACAATTCATCAACCAGCTCTTTCAATTAACCAGGAACCCTAAAGTTTCTTCTGTGACTCTTTCAACAACGGGAGTGTTGTTTTTTCTGTCTGTGTCGGTGCTCCCACTCCTGAAAGAACTTGGAGTTCGATACCCAAACAGAGGATTTGTTGGTCTAAGTGCGCACCTACCGGCTAAGTACGCACGTTCCTCCCAAGTTCAAGTTGCGTACTTAGGCGGGAGGCTACTGTACCTTCAAACAAGCCAATATTGAATAGTGACATCTTTTGGTTGCCAATTAGTTCCCAAAAAGTTAATGACTAAAGCAAACACATCATATGTCCCTTTGGACATCTAGATATCAAGTTGATGGTCACAAGATGACATTATGCCAATGCTAGAAAAACATAAAATTGATAAATTTTCTCCACCAACCTAAGAAATATGTCTTATGAAAATTGCCTTCCAAAAGGGAAAATTTATTCCTGGTCACAAATGTAAAATTAGGCGGTTAAACTGGATGTTCTTTACAAATTGGAGTGGTAAATTGTTTTCACAATTAAAAGACCAAGGTTTTCAAGGAACTATTTTTGTTACACATCATCCTTTTCAAAAGAGTCTTTCATAACAAAGTTTTTATATATATATCCCCCTAAACACATTTGGCCTTTTTTTGGTTAGTTGCCTTTCCTTTGTTCCTCTCATTAAACCATTCACTTCCTCTTGAAACCTCTTTGCAACAATAACATGATTTTCATCCACATGTTTTTTAATAGATGTTATTCAATTTGTTTTATAATATCAAATTAATCCCTTTCTTGCTTGTGTTTTTTGATTGAATGCATTGACTAGATTAGTATAACAAAAGATACAATACGTAATTTGAGAATGTTCAACATCAATGTCTTGGTTATCATTTACACAATAAAAAAAAGACCCAACATAAAATTATGTTATGTGATTTCCAAAAAATTCTTTAAGCATGCAATTTCTTTATGTTTGTCATCATTATCTTTTCTTCATTTCTTGAATTTTTGCTTGTTTTAGTTTGCACACTAGGATTATATTCAAAACTTTCTTCCATTTCTTCCATAATTACATCATTCATGTAAATTTCACATGTTTCATTGCCATGAACTTTATTTTCATTTTCAAAGGATATCACCATTGGTAATTTTCATAAGAATATTACTGAGAAAATGGAGAAAAATAAACAACTTAATATCCTATCACAAATGATTACAAATTTCACAATATCCAAATTGCAAAACAATCACAAAACAAGAGTGAAAAAATCATACAAACAAAAGGTTTAAGATGAGGAGTTTATGGTCTAACATTCAAAAAATCAATTAAAAATTTCAATCACTTCTCTCTTTCATCATAATGCAAAAAAATGAAGTTTAATGTGTATGAGATATGTAGAAAGTTTAAATGTAGAAATGTTGTAATAAAGTACTTAACATTCCTACACATAAATAAGTAAATTAAATTTCAGCAAAAATAATTACAAAATAATAATTAAAAATTTACACAACAATCAAACTAAATGAAAAAAAACACAAAACAAACTAAAAACACAAAACTTGTCCCAAGGTCTCAAGTCTCAAATCTTAAACTTTAACAACAAAATCATAGAATGTTTATGAGATCATAAGGATAACTAAATTGGGCATTTTATTTTCACAAAAAAGGGTTGTTTGCAAGTGATGCCACCAACACTTTCTAACCATAGCTATGAAGACTTCTAAAAATTTAAAATCCTTATCTTGTTGAAAATTTACCATGATACCTTAAATTAGGTCAAAGATTTTTACCCTAGTAAGGTTACACCATTTTCAAATGTCATGGGCGAAATTTAATTCTCAAAGTTGATTCTCACACAAAAGAAAATTGACAATTAGGATATCATACATGATATCTCCAAATATGATACCTTATGGTGTTTTAATCCTAATACTTGGATGATACTCAAGTAAATTTTTTGATACTTGCCAAACATTAGTAAAGACATGTTCAAAAAAAAAATTGATTCTTTCATGCGATATCTAATGGGTATCACGAAAAATGTTCTAAACTAAATGTGGGCATTTCAAAAAACATAATGCCTTGCCTTTGCAATTTGCAAATGAATGATCATGACAATAAGGCACCCTCCAACTACACAAAAATTTTGATCATGTCTTGACACATAAATTTTTAATTTAAATAAAAAACACTAAGGAGCTCCTTCATTTTATGTTTTTGTTATTTGAAGAATGAAAAAAAAAAAATGTTTTTAAGGTGAGAGTATTTTAAAATACCTATCCATGGTTATTGTTGTTGGCATTCACTTGTCTTGTATTCATTAGGTGATATGCATTGGTAAATAATTAGTAATAAATAGGGGCTCTAACATAAGTATTTGTTGATGATTTGGAAATTCAAGTCTTTTTTACACTTGAAGTTGGCATTGATAACAATAATAATAATAATATTTAATATTGATGATGATGACATCAATTAAATAATACGTACTTATAATTATTATAATAATTCTATTATTACTATCAAAGTGTTTTTTCGAATTTGTGATATCAAAAATTTGTAAAATTTTACAAAAAAATTAACAAAAGTTTGTCAAATTTACACATTTCCCAATGGAAAAAAACCACAATTTTTCAATAAAAAAACACCAATTATTTCAATGTACAACGCATTGTGAAAAAGAGGAACAAAAAAAAAACACCATATGTTGAAAAGAAGGGGAGCACCAAATGTTGAAAGACATATGGTGGATCAAGTTTTCCAAAACGAGTTAAGAGACTTAGAAGACAAATGTTGTGTGTATATGACATTTTATCGTGTTGTAGACTAACAAGTGTGCAAATATTTCTGTCTATATTTTATTGGTAGGTTTGCAAAAATCTATCTATGAAAGATGATTGTTTGTTTATTTTGTTTGTTATGTTGAGATTTCCCAAACCATGGCACCTTTTGTATCATTGGAAAGCACTTGATGAACAAGGATGCACCAAGTTGGTGACACAATTTTTGACCTATAGAGAAAAAACTATTGAATATTGAGAAAAAAATTATTGAAAATTCATTTAAATCAAAACTTAAATTTATTTGGGAATTTGGGCATGCTCTTGGTATGATTGGAAAGCCCTTGATGGGTAGGAGTTAATATAGGTGATTTGGAAACTTTTAGACCTGAGATGTGTGAGACATTGAATTTTGAATTATTATTGTCGTTGAAAATTCAATTAAATTACAAAAAATGGTTTTGGAAGGAAAAATTAGTTTGGTAACCATTTCACACTTGAGCCAATAGCATAAGCTACCCTAGGCTAGTACACATGAAATCATGGTACATATTTTCTTGCCATTTCATGCAATTTTTATTTAAAAAACACATTTTGGGTAATGGAATTTCATGCTTTTATCCACAAATTTAATGTGTGACCAAAAATGTTTGGACAAGGAAGAAAAAAACTCAAATTATTTGGCCAAAGGGTTAACACCCATGCCTCCCATTGATCTCCCTTTCTACAAAAGCTGGCAACAAACCAACTTCAAAACAAAACCAATATCCCATACTACAAAAACTCACAACGAACCAACTACAAAAAAAAACCAACAAAACACAACTTGGAAGGTGGGTGGTGAGTACTATAGTAGACAAAGGCCGAATTGCCTCTTGCACATGTTGTTGTCTACTTGATTTGACTAATTAAATTTTAAAAATAAAAATAATAAAAATAATTGGCTAATTTAAATATGGCTATGTTCTTCACCTATAAATTAACCTTACTATAATGATTCCCATGATTCCATTTACCAACTAACACTTTGAGGAAACTTTTCTTCCCCAATCAGCAACACTTGTCATGTTCTATCGAAAAAAATTCATTGTTTTCAACCTTAACTCTCTTGCATGGAGCTATAAATGAATGAGCCTTCCTTCTTCCCCTCACCCTCTAACCTTTGAAACCTTCCCCAAAGTAATCTTACCCTTTTCCACACCCACACATCTTAAAAATGTTTCTTTTATTTTTTTATTTTTTTCCTTTTTCTTTTAGGTGGAACAAATAGAAACAAGCTCCATTGCAAAAAGGACCAAAACCAACAAGATCAAAATGGAGTCACATATGTTTTGTGGTACTTAAAGAAATGACTTCAATGCCCTTCTTCTTCTTCTTCTTTCATGCTTTAAGAAACTTTGGATTTGATAACAGTAACTTTTGATCAAAGTTGGGGAATGGTGCATCTTTCTCACTTCGAAAACATTTTCAAGTGATTAACCAATGGTGTAATATTAGCTTAATTAATTAGGCTTCTTTCTCGGTTGTGGGGTGGTGTAGGAAATGGAAGGAGGGTTATAGTTTGCTTTCTTTTGAGGAATTCTAATTTAATGTTAGTCTAGTGCTAAGGATGTTAAAATTAAACATCAATCCACGTGTAACATGTTAACTAACATTAAAGCTTATACGACATATGACATAACATTGATCTTAAGATGGTGTTATTATAAACCCGTGCAAGATAAAAAATGTATTTTTAATTGACAATTGAAAGGATTGAGAAAAGGTAATAATCTAACAAAAGGATTAAAAAATAGTAATTTTAATAAGAATTTGTTATGAAAAGTTTTATTAAAAAAGATAACCATAATGAACAATTCTTTTCATGAAAATTTTCAATTTGGTTTAAAGTCATGATGTTCAAATTAGATGATAAATAAATATTTAATAATATATTATTATGTTGTGATAATGTTGATGATCAAAATCTTTTTAAGTTGTAAAATGTTTTCCAATCGAAGATGTAATTGGTTTAAGTGTTAATTTTATCCTTCTATAAAAATAAAGTGGAATTTAAAATTAACCAAAAATGAACTATTGTCAAACAATTTGTTTTAAAAAATCTTTATAAAATTATTATTTTCCAATCACATTAAAAAATAGAATCAATTTTATATTATGGCGTATATAACTTGTCTCGTTTTTAAAGCCCAAATCAACTATATGTGATTTCTAAAAGAATTCAAAAAGAGTGAAATTTTATGTGGTACTAATTGATATTATGTATATTTTTAGTTTGAACAAATTGTGTACATTGTACCATGGAAACACATTTCTAAGGTATATTTTAGTATGAGATTATTTAAGTGAAGCTTGCCCTACTTGCCCTTTCTTTTTCATATTCACTTGAGGGAATTACTCCCATTTTTTTCTCATTTTTCATTGGGGACTTCTCCCACTTTCTTTCATTTTCTCTTATGTTTTATGGTTTCATCTTCAAACCATGAATTTTTTTTCAATAGGTGATGATTCTAGCTTGTCTTCAAATAATGATGTGGAGATTTTGATGCCATGGATAGGCAATTACATATCATGTTGTAGTGTGCACTTGTTGTTGGTTCATGAGATTTGTTAAATGCAAGCAAATTGGAGGAAGGCATTAATCAATTAGTGGATTGAGGGGTGAATGTTCATGATATGTTAACCACAATGCAAGTGACTCCAACTTGGTTCAAGACCTTAACCAATTTCACATTGGGTGAACTTGAGGAGTTAGCAACATTTGTGGTCCCCCACAATCATTGGCCATATGAGATCCATTGGTGAAGCACACATTGAAGTTGGGTGACCATCTAAGTTGACCCCATAGGAGTGGCTTCTTACCTTCAATCTATACATAAAACATGACAATGTTATTATGTATAATGTTTTCATGTGGAATTGGAGCAAGAGCACATTATGTGATGATGTAGTTTTCATTGCACCTTGCATTATTAACATTATTAACAATGATATTTGATGGCTTGCTATTAAGGAGCAAACTAGCTTTAGTACCCATATACAATAGTTTTAAGCCTATTTTGGGCTCATTGATGAGACATTTATCAATATTCACAAGCCTAGTATTATGGTGAAGCCCAAATGACATTTTTAACAAGTGTAAAAAAAATTATTGCATGAATAACATCATGTTTGTTGATCACTGTTGGTTGTTCATTTATTTAAACATTAGGTACCTTAATTTGTACCACAATGTGACCATCTTGCTTTGATTGTAGTTGTACAACAATTGACATCAATTTTTTATACATGGGGATGAATACTAGTTGGGGAACCCATGGTACACGGGTGAAAATATGTTCACGATGTGTTGGATTGGGAGGTGTGAGTTAGCCCTTGATCATGATTTGGATGCAATGAAGGCTTATGATAAAATGCATGCAAGAAACAAAGTGTGAACATAGTAGGGAGTTGAGATTTTGAAGTGAAAATGGAGAAAATTCGTGAAGCACTTTTATTCAAATAAGTAATCCAATCATTTTTTTAAAGTTGCAACTTTTTTGACTAATTTTTTACATAGACAAAAAATGTACACATATGAAATCATTGTTGAGTACCTAGACACACTCATGTCATTGTAACTCCACTCCTTTTGCAATGCTAAACAAGCACAAATAATTTGTGTTGGGTTTTAAAATTCCAAAAAATCTTGTGCTCCATCACATTCATGTGCAGTCACAAATATTTTTTCATGATTATGTTCCCTTCATGTTTTTCAAATAGTTTCTTGGCTTCAACATTTTATTAAACTTGCACACACTCACCTATCATTCATGTATTTTTTCCGTGATCCCATGCTTACACAATCTCTCCCACTCTTTTTGAACTTTCACACCATCATGCACATAGGTTTCTTGCACAAATTTGGTTCAATGTTGACTAGGTTTGAAGCAAGCAAGCTTGGGCTTGCACATTTTTGTGAATGCATTGACTTTCTCATGAAAACAAAGATTGAGGACTAAACTCTTTTGACCTTTAATCTCAAATAGTGCAAAAATGAGTTTGTATTTTTCATGTTTTTCTTTGTCTTCAGAGTCCTATCCAAATAAGCTATTTGTCCCCTATCTTACCCAAATTGAGGGCTCTTGTTACCACTTATGGTGACTTTATGGATCTATAATAACATGTATATCAAAAATTGTGAAGACCCACTACTAATGAATTAAATGCTCAATCCCAAAAAGGAACTTGCAAAACCACCTCAAAAATGAAACAAGTACCCACACCAACATAAAACCTAAAACATAAACTTTATAGATAATACACAAAATCATCACTAGTGGTGTGCAATGTGCAGCCCTAATTTGGACTTTCCTTTTTCTTTTTTCTCTCAAAGATTGTGTTTTCACAATTTTTTCCCATTCATTTCATTAACTATATATGTACATTCAATACTACTAATATTAATATTGATAGTATGACTAATATTAGTAAATAGCTACAATTAAATTATTAATGTCATAATTTCCATTTGTGTAAATCTGTAGACCCTAAAACATGAATCCTTATAAATGAGAAATAAAAAAATGATGCTCAACATGAAAAACCCTTAATTTATAGGTTTTTTTGTTCAAAAAAATTTATTGGATTTTTTCCCCTTTCACTTCATTATGTATATAACTACTAGTGCTAATACTACAATTATTATCAATACTAATTAATATTGGTAGAAATCTATATTGGATGAAAAGCAAAAAATGAGAAGATATTTAATTATTGAGGGAAATTCCAATTGTAAGTGACCACAATTGTGTGCAATAAGTAAGCAAGTAAGGAAAAGAGTGGAGACAAAAAATGAAAACGAAAAAAGAAAACAAGGGAAGTGGGTGTGTGCCTAATGCTTGTCACCACGCACCAAACTTGTCCTCTTGGACTACTTTCACACCAATAGTTGGGCCCTTTTTGTTTTGTCAAAACTACCTATATGTCCCACTCTACCCTCTACCACTAAATTAGTGCATTCTATACTCTACCCCCTAAGGGTAACTCTACTTGCTACGTACCATTTTTTTCCTAGTTCAAACAAAGTCTACCCAAGTCCGCCCCTTTCAATCTCAATTGGCATTTTTTTTTCTTGGTGTAAAATTTTGCATTACTATGATTTTATTAAAATAAAAGGAATATTTTGTTGTGATATCTCTTTTTTTTGAAAAAAAATCGCCAAAAAAAGGAGATATTTAACTAGATGTCAATTCTTGGTTGATGTATGTAGCTAGACTATGATTTTTTAATTTTATTTTTGACAATTTTTAACAAGAGATTGCTGTTCTAAATCCTTCTTGGGATGCTTGCTATTGATGTTTGAGTAAAAAATTGGAAAAAAGAAAAAAGAAAAAAAACCCATTGGTCTCAACCAATTTTTAAGATTACGAGATTAAATTGCACTTCAAAAAAATGGAAATCTTCTACAATATGAAGTTGAGTAGTACATAGAGTACCTAGGCTGGTTAAGCACTAATTTTATTTTATTTTGGAATTGCCGAAATTCTGAAAAAAAGAAAAGGTGCATGCATTGCCAAAAATCTGAATGAAGCTCTCAAGCACAATAGGTTCATTATTTAGTATAATATTGAATTATAAGTTACTATTATTTTTGATTATCAGACATAACTCCATAAATGACCCAAAAAAATAAAATTATTAGGCACATTGCTGCTGAATGAGCCTAAGTAGCCCAACTACTCAATAGTCATGAGGTTGGGTACCTCTCGCCTTCATGTGCCCCTCACCCATTAGCACTTGAGATGGTTTAGACTTCTATCACTTGGGTATCCCTCAATTATCACTTTGGATCTTTTTAAACTTGCATCACTTGGGTACCACTCTATTATCAGTTTGGAAAACTTTCCAGTACCCCTAACTCTGGAGTCAAGTATTTGAGTTAAGTTAACTTAGTTGTTAACATGTTTGATACTAAGCACTTTCCACCGATTCTTTGTTTTTGTGCTTTTTGATAACAGCCTAATCTTTGTCAAGTTTACAACAATCTTGTTAACAACAACCCTACATATGGCAAGTTGTGAATGAATATGTGTATTTTCTTTTGTAGATGGCAATTTTTGAAAGCAGCAAAAGATGTTGGGTGTGTGGGTTTTGAATTCGATAAATCAACAAATGTTCCAAGATCAGCCTCATGAAAATCTTGTATTCCCTGAGGAGGTTCTACCCCGTGGAAACGCTCTTTAATGGAACCTTAGCTTTTGGGTAATTTAATGTTAGATGGGAACAGATTTGCAACCAGAAAAAAAAAGAAAAAAAAAAGGTTTAACTCATGATTTTACTTTTGATAGCAAATTTTTGTTATTTTCGCAAGTGTTTTTCATTTAAAAAATTTGAGCAAATTTATTTTTTTGCAATGATTTCAACCTTAGGATTTTCTGGACTCTAACATCACCTATTTTTCAACTATATATATATAGATAATTCTAATTTAAAAATATTTAAAAATATATTTTTTTAAAATAAAAATTGGTGGGGGACTTTGGGTGTGCAAGAAACTTGCAGTAGAGTATCAGCCTAGGCTCCAACTTCTCTGCTTTAAAATTCCTGGCCAGCAGCACCCACTAGCACTACTTGCAGATGGGTTGGGGGGAAACACTTTTTCATTGTATTCCTGTCCCCTAGCTAACCAAGGTGGTTAGCTATGTACCAAGCATCCACCTGCATAGTACTACTACTACCCACCATACTATGCCTTAACCTACAGACATAGCAACCACTTACATTACCTCCTTACATAATGGTGCATTCACACTTGATGTTAAGTCGGTGTTAAATGAAAAAATAGATGGCATCCTAGGTGGCACCCAATGTTAAATGGGCCATAGCTTAATGTTCAGTGAATGTTAGATTAACCTAAAAATTTCATGGTAACTAGGTTTTTAAGTCCTAAATGGCTAGCAAGGTGTTAGGGGTCTCAACCTTAGAGTCCCTAACAACATATATGAATGTGCTTTTAATCTCTAATATTTAACCACTTACATACATAATTACCTTGGTAGTGTGAGGTGGAAGTATTTTGTTGTACCGGATCTCTCATGCTAAGAATGGTGCTTATCAAGAAAGGTGATTGCATTGCCTACAAACATGTCCTACATCCAAAACTTCCACTCAATACATGTCAATCCTTCACTAAGCATAAACATCGGTGAGACCTAAAAGACTCCTCATATGTTGAAATTTCTTTGTCATTAAAGCCTTGGTCAAGATGTTAGCTTTATGATCATTGGTTCCAATGTAAGCAATGTTGATGGTCCCTAACAATCAGTGTTCATGAATGATGTGAAATTCCACATCAATATGTTTAGTCCTTCTATAGAACTTTTGATTAGGCACTAATTTGATGTTTGATTAATTATCACAATATGGCTAAGTCAACCCAAGTTGTGGGCATTTGATGGACAAGATGAAGACCTCATCTAGATCCACATGTGGCTTGACTATTTTAGCTCATAAAGGGCCTTTAGGAGTTTGCAAATTGCAATTGGGTTGTTTGCATCTTTGAACCCATGGCAAGGTTATTCCATAAAAATGTCCTTTCAATGCTACCATATAAGAAAATCGTTTTAATATCAAACTACAAAGGTTTTTTCTAGTTGCAAATGATAGAACAACTTTGATCAAATCAAATTTTATTGTTGGTGATAATGTGTATATGTAATCAACTTTGGTTCTATGAATGTAACCTTTAACACACAATCTAGCTTGATATCTATCAACTTTTCCTATTGAATTGTACTTTAATTTGTAGACCCATTTACAAATAATCAAGTCTTTTGTCCCAGGGGCAATTCTTTAAGCACTCATGTCTCATTCTTCGTAAATGACTTGAATTCTTTGTGCATGGCCATGAATCATTTCTCTTCATGTTCCAAATTCAATGCTTCATGAAAACTTGTTAACTCCTCTTGTGTGATGTTCTTACATTCAACTACCCATGTTTTGGTCTTTTTAAAGTAGAACCAATCACAATACAATTCTAGTTTCTTCCTTGTTCAAAGCCCCAACTTTTCAATATTTACACCATTGCTACTAGTTCCTTCAATAGTTGACTACTTAATTTATCCAACTCCCACAATTGAAATCTAAAAAAATTCTTGATCTCTTAGTTGCTTATTGACTTATGTGTTATTTGCAACCTCCCACTAGTTTGATTGTTCAATTTCATTTACAACATCAACTTGGGTGAATCTAGTTTTAGTTTCTATTGATGTTTGATTCCCATTGTTGTTGGTGGCTATGTTCCCATTGTCACTAATAATTGCACCAAGATTAATTCAAAAGCTTTAAAATTTAATCCATCAAATTTGAAGATTTCTAGAGTAACCATACATGTTTTGAACGATCCACCATTTTTTTTGTTGGATTTAAAAAATAATAATAATTTGTGCATTCTTTTGCCTAGTGGCTTAGTTCACCACAATTGAAACACATGGTGGTTTTCTTTCTACTTCTTAATCTCCATCTTTCTTGCCTTAGTTTATTCTAAAGTTAAGTTCAAGCAATTTGTTGGATTATGTCGAATGATGATGATTATATCATTTTCCCTTTTGTCTTAATTATGAAAGTATTTTTAGACTCCCCTTCGATAGGAACTTTTGACATATTCTCGTTTTTGAGAAGTTATAATGTCAATAGGTCAAGATCCTTTCTTGGACCTTTAGGCACATTATTTGAAGTTGATTTAATGTGCTTTAAATTGTTTAGCAAGTTATACAAGACCTTGGTGATTATAGTTGAATCATCAATTTTTTTTGTTATTCATGCCTTTGAGTTGTTTGATGATGATCTTTAACCACCCAAGGAAATTGACTTTTTCTTTTACCTCCATTTTGTATTTGTGAAAGTTTTCTTGGAGTTGGTGGATGTTCTCAATTGCTTTCCTTTTGTGCATCAATGTGAATTTTTTAAAAAAGGTTGTAGAAGTCTCATAGTTCATCAAATTCTTCAACAATCACCTATCAACTACTTGAAAATATTCCCAAAGTCGTCTTTCTTGTCCTAGGCTACCTTTTTGCATTTACAACTAACATGATACTGACTTCCATTGACTTTCATACTTTAGTTCCATTCACAATTCCCCACAATTCCTTCCCACAAAATATGGTTTTCATTTTGATATTTCCACATGGTGAAGCCTTCACCATTGAATTGTTCAATGTTTTAAGCTCCTTAGCTTAATCCATTAAATCTCCTCTTTCTCTTTTAGAAATTGACGTTGCTTAAATTTTATAAAAAAAATTCTTTTCTTCTTTTGATCTTGATTACAAATTTTTTCAAAGATAATAACTAAAAAAAACTAAACACACAAGTTCCATGAGTGGGCCCATAACCTATTGTTTGTTCACAAATACTTGTGACAAAGTTTCGAAACAATCTTTGAAGTGTAATTGTATTGATAAGAATGGAAGGGTACACATAGTTTGTAAATAACAAGAATAATCAACTTCATGAACATTTTACAACAAACAACAAACATGTAAAATTAAGGTTCTAACCAAACAATCTTACATCAATATACAAGGTGCAAGGACAAAACAAAGAGAGAGAGAGCTCATCTTTCTCAACTCTCATATATTTTATTGCAATGGATTTTTTATGTTAAAAAGGGTATGCTTGTCAAGAAAGGTGATTATATTGCCTACAACCATGTTCTACAACCAAAAGATGGAACCCTAGTAACTCAATTGTGGATTCATGAATCATAACATGTTTTCAATGCATGGTGCACTAGTGGGTGAACCCAAAAAAAGGATTACAAAATCATTACATTATATTGTTACAAAAATTTATGTTAGGATTTTTGTTGTGTGAACAAAGCTCATTTGGTGGTTGGATGAAGAAATAACCTAATGGAAGGATTACAACATGGATTTGGATTGGTAAAAAATGCTAAGACATAAGACAATTTGTAATCAAGAAATGTGGAGCAAGCCACAATACTTCTGCTTTTGTTTTCTTTTTCTTTTTGATTTTGTTTGTTATTTGTAGATTATGGATTTTGGCTTGCATTTTTCACAATTTGGACAACACTTGGTGTTGATCAACTTGTTTTTTTGCAATTTCTTAGACATATTTATTTTGGGGGAGGTGTGGATGGGTAATATAAGGAGGGAGTTTTTGAAATGGAAAGCTAAGTTCCAAGATTAAAACCCGAGTAATTTTTTTTTGAGATGCGTCTGTAATGTTTTCTCAATTTGCTTATGTAGGTGGTGTGTTGTTTTTGAATAACAGGTTTGTTAGTAATTCTTGTGAAGAAAAAATGCCCCAGCATTGCAAAAATCAATTAGGTAGAGAATTTTGTATATTTATTGTGCCTTAGTTCTTTTCAAAGACTAGACAGACTAAGATGTTTAGTGCAAGAGCCAATTGAAGAAGATGATGAAAATTTCAAGGGTTTCATGAATGGTTATTTATGGCAATTGGTATTGAAATGGGGAGAGATATCACACTATTGGGATATTTTGGGATCTATTTTGAAGGGAAGGAGTTATCACTAATGTGGGAGCTTTCAAAGGAATTGATTATGGACCAAAACAACTTTGCAATTTTGAAGATGTATCTATAGTGGGTGGTTTGGGTGTTCATTCTTTCTCTTCGTTTAATTTCTTGGGTTTTAATCTGAGGGGATTATGGTGGTGTTCATACTTTGTAGCTGAGAACTAGGATTAAAAATTGTCACACTTAAACCAACTAGGCTCAAGAAAGAAAAGCCGAAGAATCTTGATTCTTCATGGTCCATAGATTAAGTGTCAAAGGTAGTGATTAAGTTCAATGTTGAGTTGTAATACCTCTTTGTGAAATTCAACAGAAGACAATCATTCATTTACTTTCCATATCAACAAATATGTTTTAGTACAACCTTTTCTTTTGGTGACAATACATTCATTACAACAACATATGGTCTTTCCTACATGAAACCTTTGAAGTAAACTTTGCAATTTTGTGGCCTAAAGAAAGGTTCAAACTTATAAAGGTTATTTTAAAAATAAGTCTCTTCTCTCACAAAGTCGATTAAATGAATTGAAATGTCACACAACATGCATAACATACACAATAGAAGGAATGAAAGTTTCATATTTTGAGTCATAATCACCCACAGATTTAAACCTTGGTCTCTATGTAGGCTACACCGCATGAAAAGCTCCTCACACACACCTAAAGACATTGCTTTGTGAGGATCATTCACCAAATGCACCTAAATCTTCCCTTGTGAACTCTTCCACAATGAACACAATTCATGAGTTTATTGCATCATAGTTTCATTATAAAAGGTCCCATTACAAGGCTTATTGTACCAATATGAAAATAGGATAATGAGAATGGAAAATGATATAACATAGAGTTTTGTCCAAAGTGAGGTCAAATTAATTAACTTTTGTTTGTGCACCAACCTCAAAATAATTAACTAATCTATATATGACTTCAAAGTAGGTCCCCAGTCAAAAGATCCTTATGTGTAGGTGCCCATAATATTTATTGTTTTATCATCTCTACCCACCATTTTTGACAACCTTGAGCCTTGCTAAACAAAGGTTAGAAATTCTGTAAGTGGATGGATGGTAGGTTGCAGTGGGTGGGTGGGAGAGAGAGAGAGAGAGAGAGAGAGAGAGAGAGGATCATCATGAGTCCTAAAGCACTTGGAAAAAATTCCTTGCATATTTGGAGGACACCATATATCCACAAATATCCCTCCTAGAAAAGAGGAGGATCTTATGCATACTCCTTAAAGAGTGGGAGGGATCTTACGCCTTACGCCTACTTAAGTAGTTTTCTAACGATGAGGCGCTCATTCCCATCTTAATCAAATTGTATCTAGAACTCTTCGGCACCCAAATCTATCTGACCTACAAATGATACTTCCACTTGTTGAATAAAAAAATTCCCCAATCTGTTCGACAGTGAGCATCTTCAAATTGACAAATCCATATTCCAGAACTTGCATAACTTACCAGCAAATTTGTACCAGAAGATACAGGAGTTGTAGCAAGAAGGAGCTAGCTGCTCACTTGGGTATTTTGATTTTTCTGGGTTTTGGTAGGCAGGTCCTGAAAGACACAAATTAAACGAAAAAAACACTAGTATACATTGTTGCCAATCATCTTGAGAAAAATATTTTCAACAAATGGAATTCCATGACTATGACATACATGGATTTCATGATCATAGTGGCATGCCTGCTGCCTTTCAAGCATTGCTTCTTTTATACAAACTTGCAAAAATTCAAATTGGGGTGAAGGAGGTTTACTAGATTGTTTGAAGATCCTGAAGGCTTCTTTGTGTGAAACTGTTAACTCATCAAGGGACACTATTGTAGTTCCACCTTGCCATTGTTTGAATTGCACTTCAAAACCTGTTCAGATCAAACACAGACAAAAACCTCTATGCACTTTCAAGGTTAGGACTAGATTTTGAATTTTTGGGCTGCAGATCAGCAATGATTTCTGTGCAAGCTCAGTTTGCAAAGGAGAAGAATCAGATGGTTGGATGTGTAGTGCTGTAAGTAACAAGGAGCAGACAGAAACAGACCAGTCAAGAGTGAACCGACAGCCACCAGCAGGAAAACCCACCATGCAGGAAAATCCATCCAATTCGGTTGTTGCAAAAGAGTGCCAGTGATTCTTGCACTTGCAAAAGGGAATGCTTTTGGGTCATCTGTTTGTTGAGAATTTTGCTTTGCTAAATAGAAAAATTCCTATTTGCTGAAACAAAAGAAAACTTGAAGCTGAACAATTCTTCTTCAGCTCAGGAACTTCATAAAGGTCTTGAGATGTTCTTCCAGCTATAATACCTCTCTGCAATCAAGCATTTTACTTGTTCCACACACTGCAATAAACTGCATTGGGTGGCCCTGTATCTTGTTCAGTATGATCGTTTCTTTCAGGGTTTTAACTTTTAACCCATCTGGTGTATTGACAGAGATTGCTCAGAAACCTGATTTAGTAATTAACAACCATTGTCTTAATCATGTTAACTTGATTGACAATCTCTAAACAACCAAACCCATTTACTTTAAAAAAAGGATCAGACATTGCCACTTGACACCTCCCTTGCTCATGCTCCATCACCAAGGAAGAAGAGAAGTCTCCAAACAAAAATCATCTGTGTGCACAGATCTGACCAGCTAGTCATATATGCCTGTGACCAGTCAGTCTGCTTACACCCTTTAGAGAGAGGAGGAATGGTTGCAGTCCAGGTTACTTGGCTTACCTTTGAGTCGGAGGCATGAGTGATCCCAGAAGAAGAGGTTAGGTGAAGCAGGGTGCAACAGATTGAGTGGGTGAAAACTGGAGCCGGTTTCCAAAGACTTCATCAGCTACACATGTGACTGTGTTTCACCTGCAAAATCAGTAATGTAACAGGGAAGCAGCAGATAGAGCAGTCTTTTGTTTGCTTCTTGTCACTCCTCCGACCTCTCAAAATGTGAGTGAAATAGAGCAGGAGGGGGAAGTCTGTTTAGTCCTCCTCTAGCAGCCTTTGATCTCGATCTAGCTTTTCTAGCTCCTGTTCAGTGTGGGTGAGTCCACATATCTCTCTCTCCCTTTTTTCATCCAGTTCCACAATCCTGTTCACCCTTTCCTCTTTCAACTTTCTCAATCTTGCTAGTTGTAGCTCCAAATCTGCGAGCAGCTCTACTCTTTTCTTCACAGCTCTAGTAGCATCCTGGCTGATACACCCCTTTGCTTCTGCCGTATCCAGAATTGATTCAGTGAGCTGTTCTTGACTATGCTGTCAAAACATTACATATGGCTTTCTCCTTTGAAAGTTGTCAAATATTGAAGCATGCAGAGATCCCTACACTCATACCACAGGTGAGAAAGCAAAAAAGCATGGACTTATAAAAGGAGACACAAGAAGTTACAGTGTACCTACCCTTTGTGTTACTGCCTGTACGTGTGGTGAACTTTGCCACAACTCCCCGTGTCAACCTGCTGTGTTCTTTGCTAATGTGGGCTCGTAGTTTATACTCTTGGCAATAGTGTTTCTGGCAGCCATCGTATGGACACTCATGGTAATCACCTGTATGTGTCTTCATATGTGAACGCAAGTTGAAATCCAGTGAAAATGCCTGCACCTCAGCACAAATGAAGTTCATCAATGACAGGGGGGAACACAATTTTTTAGGGTTTAGGGTTTAGGGTCCCTGCAAATATAGAATTGCTCTCACAGAATCACCTGTGTGGTGGTTGTAGTATACGCTAAATCAAAGAAACCCAAGACTTTCCTTTGAAACAAAAGAGGATGGATTCATTCACACTCTTTCTGGTTGAGTGAGGAGTGCTACAAAACAAATCACAACATCCCTGATCAAACACAAGCATAGCTCAGTTTGCTTGCAAAATACTACTGAGCACAGAGGAGGAAGAGAGATCCTAGAAGCAGTGGCAGACATGCCCCATTTTTCTCATCAAAAGAAACTGCAAAACTACCCACCTTAGGAACTAGAAGGAAATCGAAGGTGTGGGTACCTTGCCACAGCCTTCATAGAGGCAAGGGAAGGGCTTTTCCCCCGTATGGATCAAAAAATGACGCTTCAGTTTTGACTTCTCCAAGAAGCTCTGCCATGACACTATCATGTACATATCAATTTTACTTATGTTCCCTGACACATCTTGACATTTCAGCTGTAAGCACTGGATCTGCTAAAAACTTCCAAATGATGATCACACAAATTGCAAGCAAAGCATCAATCCAAAAGGATGGGAGAAGGATCCAGCACCTTGATGCAACCATCATAATGGCAAATATATGGCCGGTCTCCGTGCACACGTGCATGTGCATACAGAGCAACAGCTTCCTTAAATCTCTTGTTGCATCCATTGATATTACAAGCAAACGTTTGGCCTGGAATGGGAAAAAAGCAGGGGTGCATCAGAGTTCACAGGATTGCAAACCAAGGGGACTTGGGGCAGAGAAATATGGCATTATGGCCACTATTGTCAGTGAATCACTGCAGCAGCATTGAGGTTTTCCCGTCCAAAAAAAGGTTCCTACATTTGGAGAAATTAGCAGCTACAAAGAGAGGAAGAGAGAAAACAAGATGTAAACAAAGACCAACCATTTCTACCAAGGCCTGGACACTTTGATCCTTCCAACTGGGAAACTGCTTTGACTGAATTCCTGTTCCAAAGAGTAGCTGCAGGGCTTCGTTCCTCAATTTGATCCTCCTGAGGAAGAGGAGGCCGGAGGTGTTCAAGAATGCCAGATTTTCTCAGCCTAACATGCTTCTGTGTGGGTGCAGATTTCATGCGTCCATCAAAATCAGCATCCTTTCCTGCATCATAAGGAGACTTTGAAAGCGATCAGATGATAAGAGAAACATGTAGTCCAACTCTTAACAAAGCCAGATGACTCAGCTCCAGCCTAGAGTCTTGCTGATGTATTGATGTGCAAACCCATGAGATGGCAAATTGCTGAAATGTAGTTATCTATCTAGATAGATCTAGAGGAAGTGAAAAGACAAAGGAGAAGGGGCAGACAGAGAGAGTTGCTAAATCTGCAGTGCACCTTCAATAGGTTGTGAAACATTCCCATACACACTGGCAATGCTCCTGACACGGATATGTTTTGGTAAACAATCATCAGATTCATCACCTGCACCACCCATGAATCTGATGCCAATAACCAAACTGGTACATTTGACACAAAGCCAAACCAGAACTGAACAGATGGGGAAAAAGAAGCAGGGATACCAGGAAACTGTTGTTTGATACCATGATTGCACCGCACAGCTCTAGGCTCTTCAAATTGGGGTGTATGGGGAGCAGCAGCAGCAGCCGAAAAGCAGCTTGCCTGGTGTCCATCAAATCCTAAAGGGCCACAACCACAACCCTTTCTTCTACGGAAGTAGATGGGAGCAGGTGATGCGACATCTCCAGATTCAGTACAGGGACAACTCTGACTCTTAATCAAGCTCTTCTCATCAAAACCAAGAGTCCCCCCACAAGCCTCACCTGCTGCTGCATTTCCTTCCCTGTCCTCGATGTGATGTTCATCCTCTTCCTCAGAGAGCTCTGCATCCTCAGTTGTCTCCACATGACAATTTCTAGGAGCTATGAGTGTACCAGATCTCTCATTACCACCATCCCCTTGCTCACAGCTTATTGTCTGTCTTGCTTCCTTATCCATGTGGTTTGGAACCCCATTCTCAAGGCACACCAGCCCCCTCTCTGTCACCAGAGCTGTGGGCCTTATGAGGTTTGTCTCTCTCTCATTCTCAGGTTTATCTAGCCCATTCTTTGATAGCTTGTCCCCAGACATAACTGCAGAGTTCTCTAGCTTGGTGATACTATTCAGAGCATCTTCAGCATTGTGATTTTGACAAATACTCTTGCCGCCTTCATGAACTGAGGCATGCCACAGCAACCTGCCATAATCAATATATTTTTCCTCTTGCCCATGATGACCATTTTCTGTCACCCCTTGCTCTTCACTGCTGCTGCTGCCTTCACCTTCCTCTACATAATTGTTGGCTATGTTTCTTAGAGCACTTCCTCCTTCTACTGCTACTCTTTCCAAGCCAGCAGCAGGTGTGGAGACAAGGCTGTAAGAAGCAAACACTGGTAAGTCCATCCCTTCTACCCTGGAATTCAAGGGGTGGTGCTCTCTCTCTCTCTGTGACTGCCACACTGTTCACTGCAAGGATAAGACTTCCTAAAGGATGACAACAATTTTTTCAGCATACCCCTTCAGGACCAGCATCCTGACAGATGCAGAATGAATCCAGAGAATCTATGAATGCTGCTCTTCTAGCAGCAAGATCCCAGTGCAAGTTATCTGTTGCCATCTCTACTAACCCAAATTGCATTGTGCCACCACAAAAGCAGTAGCACTTTCTTGTGATCTTTTGTCCTTGGATCTAGGACTGAAAAAGGTCACCAAACCCAGAAGAATTTCCATCCACCCACACAAAGTCTCCTCCAAACCTATTTGCCCAGCCTGCATTGCATGACCAAAAACCTAGGGTTACTACAAGTTGTAGCAGCAGTTGAACGTGAAACCAAAAAAGATTTGCAGCTGCTGATATCAAAAGAGTAAAGAAACACACATCTCTACAGGAGTCATGACCCAATTCCACAGCTGCAGTGATGTGCAAGAGACCCATCTTACAAGAACCGATTCATGAGGTTGAAAGGTTAAATGGCAAGTGCCTATGTGCAACAACATTTGAGACACCAATGAAACCCACCACCACCACATCAATCTAATGAACCAAATTTGCAGATGTGGGTAATATCTTGATGATGATCAAAGTGCATTCCTTTCAAATGTGTATTGTATCTGCTGAAACTGACCACATCTTGCAGTTGCAAATTGCAACAAAACTCAAGAGCTTGCTGATAGATCCAGTAAACTTCTTCTCTTTAGCACCTAAGTATAGACACATACCCATCATCAATCTTTTGCTTGGTAAACTTCTCCTCTTGGCATCAAAGTAGACAGATACTGATACCGATTGTCACTCTTTTGCTTCACCAAAACTCCTAATTGTTTGTGTACTATTTCACTTCATTGCATTTGTTGCTGCACATTGTGAGATGAGCCAATTTTCACATCCTGGTATCCCTGCTGCTACCCATTGACAACTGGAGCTGACTCTGGTGAATGCTGCTGGTTTATCAAAGTCTCTCTCTTCATACTGGACATCTCTTCACACATGGAAACCTACAAAATCAAGGCCCTGATGGATGGAAGTCTTTTGCCCCTGCAGCTAACCTAAAATTCAAGGGTTTGCTCTCTGACAAAACACAAAAGACAACCCCCCCCCCCAAAACCAAAAAACCTAGGAAATTCTAACCATGATCACTGCTTCAAATCTCTCTTCTCCTCCCGTTTACCCAACCCCAAAAGAACAGGGAAACCAAAAGAGAAAGATTCAGAGAGATTCCAGAAAACCTCCCTTGGAAAAAAACATACAAGAAGACCAATTGCAGAGATGCCCAGTCAAGGAATCAGAAAGGTGAATGGAAAGCTCTGGGACAAAACCAATTGCAGAGGTACCCAAGTCTAGGAATCAGAAAGGTGAATGGAAAGCTCTTGGACAAAACCAATTGCAGAGGTACCCAAGTCTAGGAATCAGAAAGGTGAAAGGAAAGCTCTGGGACAAAACCAATTGCAGAGGTACCCAAGTCAAGGAATCAGAAAGGTGAATGGGAAAACTCAAGAGCAGAAGCAGAGCAGCTCCAGCTCCACTCTTCCAAACCCACAACCCAAACAACCAAACAAAAAAAAACAAACACACACACAACTTCCCCAAAACCCACAAAACTCCAAGAAAAAAAAAAAGGGGGGGGGAGCCAAGAAGCTGTGAGCAAACTCATCCAAGCTCTGAGGAGTTTCTCACTTACTTCTCAAAGCCCAAAAACCATATCCTGAAGCTGAATCAACAATCATCATCACCCATCACCATCATCACCTTGTTGGGTGTCACACAAAACACCACAAACTCAAAAGGATCAAAACAAAATCCAAATGTTCCTCATGGGAATTGCTAAACAAAAGTGTTGGAATCTCATCAATTTCATCATAGGGAGGAGCACCAGCATCATCATTATCATCATCATCATCATCATCACTACTCCTTGACAACCCACTTCCCCTAATTTTATAGAAAAGATCTCATAACAATCATGCCCATAACAAGTCTGTTCTCTCATATTTAGTGGCTCCTCATGCCATGGAGAGAGCCTAGGGAAGCATTGTCCTTTGCATTTTTGGTCTCACATTTATTTTTTTAATTTATTTATTTAAAAAATAATAATTTGGTCTCACATTTCTAAATTTTAAAATTAAAAAAAATCATTTAGTATCACATTTCTAATTATTTATCTATTTATTTATTTATTTTCATTTGGTCTCACATTTTGAGGAATGTTCACTAGCAGTGTGTGGGTTTAAGGAATTTTTGTTTGTAGCCCAAAGTGGCAATCATCCAGAGGAAGATATAGAAAAAGTGGCGAATCAACTTTCGGAAGATTTAGCCAAATATTACTATTAAATCAGTTATAAAGTAATAAATCTTTAATTATCCTTCTATATTTACTTTTTGGCTACACACTTTAAAACCAAATACAGAAATCTGACGATATTTACTATTTTTTTTTCCCCCTCGCTAATTCTGGTGATTAAAAATCTCCAAAATCACTTCATTTTTTAATCTTTAATTTTTCAAAGATTACTTTTGGCGAGATTTACCTTATTTAGAACCAGTTTCACATTAAGAGAACCGGTTTGTTTGGTGAAAGTGTTTAGACTGTTTAGATTGGAACGGATTGTTTTGGTGTTCAGAGTGTGAACACAGTAGGTAGATGTACAACATCTTATCTAGTGGCAGGGCCAGCGTGTTTGTGATGCCTTGTTTATAGAGCCCATAATAGGAAGGGGGGCAAGTTAGGATGAATTTTTTTTTTATTGGATTAGCAAACGAATGAATAGCAAAACAAAAGTGGAATCATATTTTTCTGTGCATCCATAATTTTTTTAAGAAATTCCAAAGTCTAGAAGTTTAGGGCACCAAAAATGGGCATTTAGTAGGCTCGTACATAATGGAATTGGATTATACTTTTAGTCTGGGCTCTCATTATATGAATTCATAATAAATCCTTGATATAGATTTTCAGTTTTCATTTTTTGGGTTGATTATTGGGTGCTCAGATTGCCCATTCTAAAATTTCAAAATTAATTAAATTATTTTCATTTTTAGAAACCATTGTAACCAAAGAGAAAGGGGAAGGTTGAAAGAACAAAGTTTGATGCATATGAAACGTCTAAATAGAGCCAAAAACACTAGAACTCTACAACCAATTACATCACTTGATTTGTAACATGCTATCAAAGTGAAATTCTACTAAAGTTTATTAATTTTAACGAAACCAAGTTCTGTATATGCAGATTTGCCAATTTGTCACAATGCTATGAGTCTCGTCACACATTGCCATAGTGGCCATATATTATTAGCTGCCAAATACCAATCCATATCACTAAGAATTAAAAACCTATTGAGGTATGGCTTGAGGTCAAAACTCTCAAGGTTCAT
>Ga0116227_10006258_pt1 | contig 24293 bp, 25 predicted proteins | sample S1TSphgellanicum_FD_89693 | JGI IMG/M metagenome (GOLD analysis project Ga0116227, IMG submission 89693) | Host-associated microbial communities from peat moss isolated from Minnesota, USA - S1T2_Fb - Sphagnum magellanicum MG | ecosystem: Host-associated > Plants > Peat moss > Unclassified... | reverse complement strand
GATCGGCCGGCTCCCCGATCCAGGTGCCGCGACGACCTGGGCTTCGACCAGTACCGGTTGCATGCCGAGCGCGCACAGCGCGGCAAATGCCATGTGCCGCATCGACAGCATGTCGATCGAGGCTGCAGCCGCGCGCATCAGCCGGGTGCGGCGAGGCGTGCCGGCCGAACGCCCCTTTCCGGAGCCCGTTGCGGTTTCCTGCACAGCCGTCCAGAGGCCACGGGCTGCGTTGAAAATAACCCGATAGATATGCTTGTTCATAGCAGGAAACTCACGCTGAAGCCCGCCACTGGCCAGTGGTTCAGGAAGCCGGCGATCGCGAATGGCACATTCAGCGTCGCGTTGAGCGTTTCGATGTGGCAGTAGTAGGTTGGCGTACCGGCACCCACGAATTTGCGCGTCGCTTCTGGCAACCGTGCAATCCCGCCTGATTTATTCTTCTTCATTGAGTTGTTCCGATGCGGCTATCGGCTATTAATGCCGGAGTTATTTTGTTTATGCCAAATGCATTAAAGCTGAAGCGGCTATATGGACCATTCAAAACGCCGGAGATCGCAAGCGCGCTATTGACGGCTTGCCCGTCATTGGCGGCATTTGAAACGATGGCCGCTGCTCCGCCATCCACGACAATCCCGGCCGCTTGTGTCGCAAGCGGTAAGGTCTGCATCAGGCAGAGGCAAAGTTGAATGGCGCGCGAATCCCCGTGACTCGCGCGCCAGAGTGGGTGCTGGGCGGTCATGCAACAATCCCGCCGCTTTCGCGCTCGCGGGCTCACTCGTAGCGTTGGTTTTATGCGAGCCCGTAGCATCAGGTCGGATCAGGCTTCGCTTTCTTAATACGAATGTCGGCAGACCCGTAGAAATCTTTAGTAATTTATTGAAATACTTTCCCTTTCAACAGGTTCCCCCCACCCCTCTTACTCGATGGAATCGGCTTCCTTGATAATCCCGTTCATCGTATCCGTGTCACGTTTCAGGGTCGCGGCGATGTCGTCGAGTTCTTCCCGCAGGATCACTTTGGCATCACGGTAAGCCGCTTCAGCATCGCCCTCACTCGAGCAACTGTTCAACGCATTTTGCCCGTTGGCCTCCAGGTCACGCCGTGCAGCGGAAAGTATCTTCGCGTGTGTTTCGTGAAGCGGATTGAGGTCATGATGCGCCTGGATCGTTGCGGCATACCGCTGTAGATCATCCGCTAACGTGCTGACGTCTTGATCCTCACTCGCGATGCGCTGCTTTTGCGCATCCTCGCGGATTCTCGCTTGCATTGCCTGTTGCTGCTGCCGCTCGAGGTCCGCGTTACGCTGCTGGATTGCAACGGCTTGCGCCCCCAGCGCCGCTACGTCCTGTTGGTACGCATTGACGTCACCCTTGTTAAAGCGTTCAATCCCCTCGGGCTGCAGTAAAGAGATGCCGCTCTCGTCAACCGTACCCGACATATTGATTGGGATTGCAAACGGTTCGCTTGCTTTGCCTGCCAGCGTGATCGCATGACCATCCGTCGTGCCGTTGATGTTAAGCGTGAAACGTTCAAAGCTACCATCGGCTTTCACGGCGGTGTGATTGAGCGTTCCGAGCAGTTGGCCATCGGCAGACTGGGTGATCTAAAGCAGTTCCGAAAACTGTTGACCATGCGCCACGTAAGCACCGGATATCGAATGCGAACACCCGGCTAAAAAAATCAGCCCGCCCAATCCGCCCCATCGGATGATAGCCATGCCGTCTCCTTGCAGTTTCAGCAGCGGTCCCCTGACCTTAGGGTCCGCAGTCTAATGATCAACGCACCGGTTGCACACCCACCACCGCACGCGGCGCCTCCGCCGACAGCAGCTTCGCCATCTTCGCCCAGTCGTCCCACAACTGCTTATGCCCGGGGTCGCCATCGCTTCCCCAGTCAGGCGCGCCCGTCTGCTTGTCCTTCACGACCGACAGCGGCGCGCCCGGATGTTTTGAGCTCGCACGACCGCCATGCTGCAGGACGAGCTTCACCGCAGCGAGGTCATCGGTCTTGACCGCGCACTCGAGCAGCGTGTAGCCGTCGTTCGACTCGCTGAACACCCCGCTTGAGCTCGCGTTATTGCACTTCGATGCACCGACGGCGGCTGAGCTCGTCAAGGCGGGTGCACACGTCGACCAGCCGTCGCACGCACAGGGCACATCCAAAGTGCCGGCGCTCGTTCAGGCGGCCGGACTCGGCGCGACGACAGCGGACGAAGATCGAGCGAAGCTGGCGATACTTACCATGATGCTGGCGCAGAAGCCGAACCTCGAAACGCGCGATCCGTTCGGTCAGACGGCGCTGATTGCGGCTGCGGTGAGTGAGGACCCGGATGTGGTCAACCTGTTGCTGAAAGCCGGTGCGACAACACCAATCTCCATGCAATACGAATCGCATTTTCGCGCCTATAGATCGTGAGATTTAGATACACTAAACGCCCAAACGATGCCTGCTTTTCAGCCTCAATGCATTTTGAATATCCGTGAAATCGTTCACGACTTCACCGTGTCAAACCTCACCATTCCGGCGAAATAACGTGACCCGATTCCTGCGTTCAGCACTGATTCCTTTTGTACTCGCGTTGTCCGCAATACCCTGCCATGCGGTCTCGGTTATCGTCGACGCGGGGCACACACCGGCTCATCCTGGCGCCACCGGCGCGAGCGGGCGTGTCGAGCATCTTTACAACCTCGATCTAAGTGCGGCGGTTGCTCGCGATCTCCAGGCAGAGGGTTATAGCGTGACACGCACGGGCACGGACAGCCGCGAGATCGCGCTTGCGGATCGGCCCAATGCGAAGCCGGACGCCAACTTCTTCATCTCGATTCATCACGACTCGCTGCAGCAGGCATGGATCGATGCAGGACGACGCCGCGAGTTCAAGGGGTACTCGATCTTCGTTTCCGAGCGCAATCCGCACTATCAGGAAAGCCTCGTCTGTGCGAAGGCAATTGGCGAAAAACTGCTCGCGGCGGGCGAAACGCCTTCGCTGTATCACGCCACGCCTATCAAGGGCGAGAACCGTCCGTTGATAGACCGGCGACTCGGCATTCACCGCTTCGACGATCTGGTCGTGCTCAAGACAGCGCCGATGCCGGCGGTGCTGGTTGAAGCAGGCGTCATTGCAAATCCGGACGAAGAACCGCGTCTGCAGAATCCTGACACGATTGCCAAGCTCGCGAATGCGATTGCAGGCGGCATCGTGGCATGCCAGCAGTAACGACACACCTTAGCCGTCCGCCCGCCCAAGCGCCGCTTGCGCCATCCTCTTATGGAGACAAACTATCTTGAGTACGTCCAACGTAGCCGATATCAAACCGAAGTGGCGCGAACGCTTTGAATTCTTCGACGCCTACGGATCGCCCGCGTCTGCCGAGTTTCGTGCGGCCTTCAAGGCGCTGCCGCGCGGCAAAAGACGGCTCATCAATTTCAGTTTCCTCGCCTTCTTCTTCGGCCCATTCTATTTTTTCGCACTCGGTCTGTGGAAGAAGGGGCTGTCGTTGCTTGCCATCGCGCTTGCGATCGCCGTCGTGGAAGTCATCTTCTCGGCCGTCACCGGCATCGATATTCCGCGGCCCGTCGATACCGGCCTCAACATTGCGATCGCCTTCGTCTTTGCCCTGTGTGTCAACTACGCCTACTACCTGAAAGAGGTAAAAGGCAGCCAGGGTTGGAATCCATTCGAAGGCATGCGAGCGTTCTAGGCGAATCACGGCGTGCCTCTCGATAATGGGGCACTGTCAGCCGTCAAGGTTTGAAACGCTATCGTCGCGCGCCAACCTTGCCAATATGGCATGCCGCAGCCATCCGTATTCCATTCATACATATTTTTGAAACGTTTTCTTATGTCAGATTTAAGTCCACAGTAACAAACGTCGCTTGAGACCGGCTAACTGTCTCCGCCAATCGAGCCCGTCCTCCGAGCCACCCCATAGAAATACGCAAACGGCGAACTTACCCGGTCTTTGGGTAAGCGAAGGAATGCGCTTGCGCTTGAAAAAACACCCCCAGTTCGCGACAAATCACGCAGCAGCAAAGTAGCCGTCATTCCCGTTGCTTGTCATCGTATTGCATACACGCTCTCAAAGATCTTTCCAATTTTCGAATGGATAAGGTTTGAATATCCCGAGTGGCTGCAAACCACCGACCTGCCCAATACGACCATGGAGGTTTTGATGCGGCTTTTGCTCTCGAATGCATTTCTGTCGATAGTCAGCAACCCCGCCGATACGTCCTCGCTGACCGTGCGGGCAAGCCGGGCCGGAGATATTGAAACGGTGTTCGGCCAGGGCTTCGAGGTGGTGACATTGCCTGGCCACGTCTATCCGTTCCGCGCGTTCATCCCGCGCCGGATCGTCGCGGACACCATTGCCGCGCATGTCTTCCACATCAACTACGGCAAGTTCAGGGAAGCGGTAGTGGACGCGCCGCTGTACGACGTCTACACGAAGGTGTATGACGCCATGGTCGACCTGCGAGATAGTCCACAGCACGGCACGCCCCCACGCAACGGACTGGGTTCTCTTTGACCGCCGTGGTCGTGCGACGCGCACTGCCTTACGCATCGCGCCACATGAATGACGTATGAAACGACGATCCGTCCAGCCCGCAAGCGATCAGCCATATCTGCGGGCGCGGTCGTATTTTCCGAATTTCCCCTTAATCAGAACGCCATTTGCAGTACGGAATACTGATATCTCTCGGTTTTATTACACCATCCAGTCAAAGCACGCCTAACGTTCGCCTCTCTCCGCTCACAAGTCGTAAGCCAGTTCTTACGCTGCTAGCATTTCAATCGTCGGGAGAATCGAATGCAACCGGGCAGCATCGCAGTCTGCACGGGTGCACCCAGCTTGCCCGGCGAGAAGACTGTAGTTGCCTCAAGTGTCGGGCTGCCCCACAAACATGGCGAGGACAAACGATGAGCGATACACCGCTGGAGCCTGGATGCGCAACGTCGCATGAGAAACTGACGGTGTTTTACGTGCAACCGCTCGTCACGCGTTATCGCGTCGAGGTTGTCGACTCCCTGAACCGGGCATTCAAGGTGCGAGTATTTGCCAGTTCGCCGGAAGTCGACCCGCGCGGGTTTTCGCGCGAAACGCCCACTTGCGACGAATTCGTGGTGACCGGCATCACCCGTATCTTTTCCGAGCGAGTCAAGCTTCAGACACGGGTCTTCGGACAGATCGTCCGCGTGCGTCCCGCTGCCGTCCTGATCTTTGCCGACATGCGGTATCTGTCGCTATGGCTCGCGCTGCTGGCCGGCAGGGCGCTCGGCGTGCCGGTGATCATTCATGGCCAGGGGCTCTACCGGAACGCGCAGCCGAGCCTGATGCGCAAACTCCGCTACCGCGCCGCGGTTACACTCTGCACGCGCTATGTGTGCTATTCCGAAGGGTCGAAGCTGTCGCTCGCGCGCATCGGTTGCCCGAGCTCGAAGCTGGTCGTCGCAGACAATTCGTTGCGCGTCTCCCATACCGTCAGGCCAACCGAGAAGTCCGGCAACGAGCAAGGCGTGATGTTTCTGGGGCGCATGCGCGACGGTTCGAAAGTCGAATGCCTGATCGAGGCAGTCGAATCATTGCGCCGAAAAGGCCACGACATCGTGCTGCACCTGGTAGGCGACGGCAAACACGGCGAGCGGCTGCAGCGTACCTATGCGGACCGTCCTTACCTGGTGTGGCACGGCGCGGTGTTCGACGATGGCGAGATCGCCTCGATCAGCCGCGCCTGCCGGATAGGCTGTTATCCCGGCGACGCGGGTCTGAGCGTGGTCCACATGTTCGGCCTGAGCCTGCCACCGCTGATCCACGACCAACCGGCTTCGCACATGGGGCCCGAGCCCGAATACGTGGAAGACAACGCCACTGGGTTCCTCTACCGACGCGATGGCGGAGTCGAGGCGCTGACGACCGAGCTCGAAAAGATCTGGCTCCTGCCAGCGGACGAGATCCGGGCCATCAGCACGGGCGCGTTCTCCAAATATCAGCAACTCAACTCGCCCACCCTGGGCCAGCGTCTCGCCACCATTGTCGACAGCGCCATTCATCAATAACGCGCAGCGGACAAATCTCGTTGCGCGGGTCGACGGAGCGCTGAGTCACTCAGCGTGATGCCGCCAGCCGCCGTTCCTACAGAATGCAACCAGCCTTTAGTCGGACTATCCCAATCCATCTACAGGGACACTGACAGCACCCCTTCAATCGACTCAATCGGAGTCCGAACATTCGAATTTATTGAGATGTAAAGACGTGTGATGATCGCGCCCGGCTTGCCGATAACGTGTTGCTTCAGTCTGCTGAAGCGCGCACGGGGAAAGCCAACAACAACACCCGCGCTTTCATTCCAACATCATGAGCAACTTTCTGTTCGACCTGGCCACGAACCTCGCGATTCTTGCGACGCTGCTAATCGCGTGTCATCTGTGCAATCTGGCCAGGCCCGACCTCGCGTTAAACGGCGGTTATATCTACGTCCTGCTGGCAGCAACAGCCCTGGTGTTCGATGCCACGCTGACCTTTCTCGTGTTCGCCGATGCGGCGAGCCGCTATGGACAATTCAGCACGCCGAGCGCGTTCGTCGAGCGTGCCTGCTCCTATACGCTTGCTTGCGCGTTGGCGCTTTACTTCGCACGATGCACGCGCATCCGCATGGAAAAGGCCAAAGTCGGTCACGCGCTGGTGATCCACACCTCGCCATACAGCGAGTCGCATCTGCCGATGTGATCGCCGTCCCGTGACGCCGCCATAGCGTGGCCTTGGCGCCCCGCCGCGCGCCATCCCGCAACCGGAGCACGCGGCGCCCACGCAGCCAATCCTCCGTCAAGTCGTCAAGCCGGCGTCGCGATCACCCCGGACCAGCCTGGCAGGTAACGCGCCTCGGGGGTATGGGCGAGGGTCTTTGCCTGGTCGAGCGCCTTTGCAAAGTTCTTCGCAATCTTGCTCGCGGACACTCGCGGCCGCAGGAAGTCGGCCCACAGGAACTCGCTGAACGGCGTCGCGTCCTTCGCATAGCCGCCCGCATTGCGCAGTTCGCCGGCGAGACTGCGATAAGGATCGTCGCTCATTTCGGTGACCACCTTCGGCAGATGTTCGTAGTCATAGCGCGAGCCGTCTGCCCCAAATGGATGGACCCACTGGTTGTGCTCCATCATGCGCCAGAAAATGGTGAAATCGAGCCACGACAGGTCTTTGAGCACCATCACCTTCACTTCCTTGACGCCCTCTTCGAGCAACGCCCGGCCAAGGTGATGATGGTCGACGATGTAGTAACAGTGCTCCGGCCCGAGCACCGCAGGAAACGAGTGCGCATCGATCGCGGCGCTGCGCTCCTTCTTGTTCAGCGTCTTCCAGTGAGCCCGCTTGAGCGCGACCTCACGATAGCCCACCGTCATCTGCGTGGGCCGCAATGCCGTGAGCTTTGCCGGGATGAAATGAATGTCTCTGTTCGGGACCATGGTCTGCCTCATCAAATCGTTAAAGACAATTTCGTTGAAAGCCATTTCGCTGAAAGCAATTCCGCGGGGAACGATAGCGCGAATTGCATACGCCGTTAATACCACCGATACATTTCGCATACCTGACAGGAATGGTCCTTGCGCAGGCGCGAGCCGTCAGCTATAACTGGCGAAGACCGAGAGTGAGAGATCGCGCCCGTCGTCGGGCATTGCAGGCGCTGTGTTGAATCGAAGCAGTTCGTCATCCGTCACACGCAACCGACTTGAGCGAGGGCATTTTGAATCTCGAAACCGTACGCATCTTCCTGATGACGCGAGGCATCGACCTCGGCACCAAAGTTCTCGGCGCGATTGTCCTATGGATTGTCGGCCGCTGGGTGATCGGGGTCATCACCGGCCTGCTGCGCAAGCTGCTCTCGCGCAACGGGCGCGTCGACCCTACCCTCGCGCACTACCTCGGCTCGATCCTCGGTGCCTTGCTGAACCTGCTGCTGATCCTTGCGATCCTGCAGGTCTTCGGAGTCCAGACCACCTCGTTCGCGGCGCTGCTCGCAGGCCTCGGTCTCGCCATCGGCACAGCATGGGGCGGCTTGCTCGCCCACTTCGCGGCCGGCATCTTCATGCAGGTGTTGCGCCCCTTCAAGGTCGGCGACTTCGTGATGGCCGGCGGCGTAACCGGCACCGTCCAGGAGCTGGGCCTGTTCGGCACCACGATCATCACGCCGGACAATGTCACGACGATCGTCGGCAACAACAAGATCTTCTCGGACACGATATCGAACTACAGCGCGCTGCCGGTGCGCCGCGTCGAGCTGACGGCGAAGATCGCCAACGGAGTGGACCCGCTCGATGCGGCCAACCGGTTGCGAGCCGCCGTCGTCAAGATTCCTAACGTTGCGGACAGTCCGGCGCCGGATATCGAGGTGCTGTCGTTCACGCCGGAGGGGCCCTTGCTGTGCGTGCGTCCCTACACGCATACGAACAACTACTGGCAGGTCTATTTCGACACCAACCGCGCCATCATCGAAACCTTTCGCGAAGCGGGCTACCCGACACCGGAAACGCCATTGGTGCGCCGCGCCGCGACCTAGCGAACCCACGCCTCTCCCCTACCGGCCCGCCCTGCGCGGAGGGCCGGTAGGGCCACTTGCGTCGCTCGTCGAGGGCGAAAAAAAGCGGCGCCGCGAAATCTCGCGGCGCCGCTTGTGTTTGCAGGGTCCTGACGACAGGCCCGATCGCCGCGCGCAGGCGGCTTGCTGACTGCTTACCGGCTGCCGGGCCCGGACTTCGCAGCCGCCGGCTTGCGCAGCATCTTCCACAGCGCGCCGAGCACCACCGGCACGACCGCCGCGCCGATCCCCACCAGCACGATCACGTTCAGGTACTGGCGAATGAACGGGATGTTGCCGAAGAAATAGCCCAGCAGCACCAGCAGCAGCACCCAGAACAGCGCGCCCACGAAGTTGAACAGCTGGAAGCGGCTCAAGGTCATCTGCGACGCGCCGGCGACGAACGGCGCGAAGGTGCGCACCACCGGAATGAAACGCGCGAGCACGATGGTCTTGCCGCCGTGCTTCTCGTAGAAATTGTGGGTTTTCTGCAGCGCTGCGCGATCGAGGAAGCGCTCGAGCACCGGAATATGCGAATTGAACACCTTGGGTCCGATCGCCTTGCCGATCAGATAGTTGAGCGTATTGCCCCCCACTGCGGCCACGAGCAGCAGCACGATCAGCAGACCGAGGTTCATTTCGCCGCTCGCGCAGAACGCGCCGCCGATGAACAGCAGCGAGTCGCCCGGCAGAAACGGCAGAACGACCAGCCCGGTTTCGCAAAACACGATCAGAAACAGCACGGCGTAGACCCACGCGCCGTATTGTTGAATGAAGACTCCCAGAAACTTGTCGATATGCAAAACAAGATTCACGAACTGCAGCAGCGTGTCCAAAAGCGTCCCTTATTGAGCGAGTGGCGTGAACGGCGGAACCGGCGCGCCGTCATGACATGGTGAAATGGGCAACGATCCGAGCGCCCGAAGGCGCCGAAATTGACCGCGCCATGATACCGAAAGTGCCCGGCTGCGATAAAAAAACTGCGTACGCGGACGCACACCCGCCGCCGGTTGTCCGCAGCGAAGGCTTGAGCCAACCGCCGGATTCCGATGCTCGCCAGCCGGTTCGCCACGAATCGCTATAATTTCGTCATGTCCGAATTCTCCGAACCGCCCGTCGACGCCGCCAGCCAACCTGTGGCGCCAGTCCTACGTCCATTGCGGGCGATCCAGCCCTTGCCCGACCTGCTGATCAGCCAGATCGCCGCCGGCGAAGTGGTCGAACGCCCGGCCTCGGTCGTTAAGGAGTTGCTGGAGAACGCGCTGGACGCCGGCGCGCAGACGTTGCGCATCCTGCTCGACGAAGGCGGGGTCAAGCGCATTTCGATCACCGACGACGGCTGCGGCATTCCCGAAGCCGAACTCTCACTCGCGCTGATGCGCCACGCGACCAGCAAGATCCGCTCGCTCGCCGAGCTCGAAGCGGTCGGCACGCTCGGGTTTCGGGGCGAGGCGCTGGCGTCGATTGCCTCGGTGTCGGAGCTGTTCATCACGAGCCGCACGGCCGACGCCCCCCACGCGGTGCGCATCGAAGCGCAAACCGGCGTGCTGAGCCCGGCGGCCGGCACCCAGGGAACGACCATCGAAGTGCGCGAGCTGTACTTCAACACGCCGGCGCGCCGTAAATTCCTGAAGAGCGAGCAGACCGAACTCGGCCACTGCCTCGAGATGATCCGCCGCGCGGCGCTGGCGCGGCCGGACGTGGCGATTTCGGTGCTGCATAACGGCCGTGCGGTCGAGCACTGGAACGCGTCGGAGCCGGCCACGCGCGTCGCAAAGATCATGGGCGAGACCTTTGCCACCGCCCATCTGCCGCTCGACGAATCGGCCGGGCCGCTGGCCGTCTACGGCTGCGCCGGCCTGCCGACCGCGAGCCGCGGCCGCGCCGACCAGCAGTATTTCTTCGTCAACGGGCGCTTCGTGCGCGACAAGCTGCTGACTCATGCGGTGCGCGCCGCATACGAGGACGTACTGCACGGCGAGCGCTACCCGTCGTATGTGCTGTTTCTCGATCTGCCGCCCGAGGGTGTCGACGTGAACGTGCATCCGTCGAAGATCGAGGTGCGCTTCCGCGATTCGCGCTCGATCCACCAGTTTGTCTTCCATGCCGTGCAGCGGGCTCTGGCGCGGCATGCGGGCGCCTCGCCGGAAACCACGGCAGGCGGCCACGCGGCGCATCTCGAACCGGTCGCGGGCAGTCCGGCGTCGTTTGCGGCCACGCCGCTCGGCGGTCTGGCGAGCACAGGCGGGATCAGCGGTGCCGGTGGCATGGGCGGTGGAAGCGCAGGCGGTGGCGCCTTCGCAGGCGGCATGGCGGGTGCTGGAGGGAATGCCGGCGGCGGGTTTGGCGGCGCCCAGGCGGGCAACACCTGGCTGCGTCAGGCGCGTATGACGCAGGGCACACTGCCGGTCGCGCAACCGTTGGCCCTTTACGACGCGCTGTTCGGGCGCAAGGATAACGGCATCGGCACCGCGCAGGGCGCGACCACGCTGGAGGCGCGCGATTCGGCCGCCGAGGCGCCGTCGTTCTTCGCGCCGCCGGGATCGGCGTCAGGCGGCCCGTCGTTTCATGCGTCGGACGAACAGCCGCTCGGCTTCGCGCTCGGCCAGATTCACGGCATCTATGTGCTGGCGCAGAACGCGCAGGGCCTGGTGATTGTCGACATGCATGCGGCACACGAACGGATTCTGTACGAGCAGTTCAAGAACGCGCTGGCTGACCGGGCGATTGCGGTGCAGCCGTTGCTGATTCCTCTGTCGATGCAGGCCGACCCGGTCGAGATCGGCACGGTGGAGGAAGAGCGCGACACGCTCGACGCGCTCGGCTTCGACCTTGCGGTGCTGTCTCCGACCACGCTGGCGATTCGCGCGGTGCCGGCGCTGCTCAAGGACGCCGACCTGCAGGCGCTGGCCCGTGCCGTGCTGACCGATCTGCACGCTTACGGCGGCTCGCGGGTGCTGACCGAACGGCAGCACGAACTGCTCGGCACGCTGGCCTGCCATCACGCGGTGCGCGCGAACCGGCGGCTGACGCTGGATGAAATGAACGCGCTGCTGCGCCAGATGGAAGCGACCGAACGCGCGGACCAGTGCAATCACGGACGCCCGACGTGGTATCAGCTGACGCTGTCCGACCTCGACCGACTGTTCATGCGTGGTCAATGAGCGCGCGCATCGCGAGAAGGCTGCTGCGATCGCGCGCACCACTCACAGCACTCACGCCATTCGTTCCGTACGCGCCACTCGCGCCGCGGACATGCCGGTCATGACGCAACCTACCCCCACACCGATTGCCTGCATACTGGGCCCGACTGCCTCGGGCAAGACTGCGGCGGCGCTTGCGCTGGCTGCGCGCAGGCCGGTGGAGATCATTAGCGTGGATTCGGCGCTGGTGTATCGGGAGATGGACATTGGGACGGCCAAGCCGACTGCGGAGGAACGGGCGCGGGTGCGGCACCATCTGATCGATATCGTCGACCCTGCCGATGCTTATTCGGCGGCTGAATTTCGCACGGACACCTTGCGGCTGGTGGGGGAGATTTCCGCGCGGGGGCGGGTACCGTTGCTGGTTGGCGGGACGATGCTGTACTACAAGGCGTTGACGCAGGGCCTGAACGACCTGCCGACGGCTGATCCTGAGATCCGCGCGGCGCTTGATGCGGATGCCTTGCGGGACGGCTGGCCGGCCTTGCATGCGCGGCTGGCTGCGGTGGATGCGGTGACGGCTGCGCGTCTGGCGCCGAACGATTCGCAGCGGATTCAGCGGGCGCTGGAGGTGTTCATGGTGACGGGGCAGCCGATGTCGGCCTTGTTGGCAGCGCCTACGCGTACTGACGATGCGGCGTTGCCGTGGCGGTTTGTGCCGGTGGCGCTGGAGCCTTCGGATCGCGGCGTGTTGCATGCGCGGATCGCGGCGCGGTTTGATGCCATGCTGGCGGGCGGGTTGATGGAGGAGGTGGAGCGGTTGCGGGCGCGCGGGGATTTGCATCCTGGGTTGGCGTCGATGCGGTGTGTGGGGTATCGGCAGGTTTGGGAGTATCTCGATGGGGGGGGTGATTTTTCGACCATGCGGGATAAGGGGGTTTTTGCTACTCGGCAGTTGTGCAAGAGGCAGCTTACGTGGCTGCGGAGTATGCCGGAACGGGTTGTGGTTGATTGTTGTGCTCCGGATGCTACTGAACGGGTTTTGCAGGTTGTTGAAGGGGTTATTGCTGGCTGATGTTTTTTTGTCCTTTCTGACCGGGGTTTTGCCTGCGGCGCCTTGGTTTTGGCTGTCTTCTTCGGGTGTTGGCCTTTCCTTGCATTCTTAGCGGTCTATTTGCGTTGCCCCTGTGCGGGGCGGCACTTACTTTCTTTGCCGCCGCAAAGAAAGTAAGCAAAGAAAGCGGGCTCACACCGCTAGCTCTTAGGTGTCCACATCTTTTACATATCCGGAGTGGTCCGAGACGAGGGCCGCCCTCGCATTTCCCACGTTCGTGACACAGCACTCATCCACCCCACTCCGCACTACGTGCGTCGCGGATGGGTCTGCAAGGGAACCCCGTTTGCCATGGGAGCCGGAAGAAGGTCGAGCCGACGAGGTACCGGGGACGCTCGCATGCAAAGCGCCCCGCCCCAACGGCGACAAGCCAGGATAGTTAGAATACCTACAGAATCCGCAGAAGGCGCGATACCCGACGGCGGGGCGCGCAGCGCAACGCTGGAACGGATGACAGCCTTGTCACTAACGTGGATGGTGCGAGGAAGGATCTTGTGTTGGGCCGTTCCCGGATGCAGACTGGGATGGCTCACTACGGGCTGGCGGTTGCAGCCCGCTTTCTTTGCCTACTTTCTTTGCGGCGGCAAAGAAAGTAGGTGCCGCCCCGCACAGGGGCGACGCAAATAGACCGATAAGAATGCAAGGAGAGGCCAACGCCATAGGCAAACAACCAACAACAAGGCGCCGCAGGCAAAACCCCGTCCGGAAGGACAAAAAAACCTCAAACCACTACAGTCTGCGCCTCACCCTCAAGCGACTTCCGCACAGCCCCGATCGCCCAAACCTGCTCCCCGGCGGCAGCCAGCAAACCAATAGCCTTATCAGCATCCGCAGCAGCAACAACAACAACCATCCCGATGCCGCAATTAAACACACGGTGCATCTCAGCATCAGCCACGCCACCATGCTTCTGCAACCACGAGAACAACGGCGGCAGCGGCCAGGCCCGATGATCCAGCTCGGCAGTCAACCCATCACGCAAAACGCGCGGAATATTCTCCACCAGCCCACCGCCGGTGATATGCGCCATCCCCTTCACCGACACCTGCTCCATCAGCGAAAGCAAAGGCTTCACATAGATATGCGTAGGCGCCATCAACGCATCCGCCAACGACCGCCCATCAAAGTCAGCGTTCAGATCCGGCTGCGCCCGCTCAATAATCTTGCGCACCAGCGAGAACCCATTCGAATGGATGCCACTCGAAGCCAGACCCAGTACAACGTCGCCCGGGACAATCGTGCTACCGTCAATGATCTTGCTCTTTTCGACCGCGCCCACCGCAAAACCGGCCAGATCGTATTCGCCGTCAGGGTACATGCCCGGCATTTCCGCCGTCTCGCCGCCAATCAGCGCGCAGCCAGCCAGCTCGCAACCCTGCGCGATGCCCTTCACGACCGTCGAGGCCGTGCCGACATCCAGCTTGCCGCAAGCAAAGTAATCGAGGAAAAACAGCGGCTCAGCACCCTGCACCAGGATGTCGTTGACGCTCATCGCCACCAGATCCTGGCCCACCGTGTCATGCTTGTTCAGATGAAACGCCAGCTTCAGCTTGGTGCCGACGCCGTCCGTGCCCGAGACCAGCACCGGTTCGCGGTATTTCTTCGGCACCTCGAAGAGCGCGCCAAACCCGCCGATGCCACCCAGCACGCCGTCGCGCATCGTCTTTTTGGCAAAGGGCTTGATCGCGTCGACAAGGGCGTCGCCCGCGTCGATGTCCACGCCGGCGTCGCGATACGACAGACCTTGGGCCGAATCGGTTGAATGCTGGGCGGATTTCGGTTGATTCATGGGGAAGAGCTCGAAGGTCGGTAAAATGCGATTTTACCCGATGCCGACCCGAGTTGGCGCTTCAGCGCTTACTCGGGTCCCATACAGAGTTGCCGGCCAGTTGGCTGGACTTTCCCCTGCGCCAATCATCTGGGAACCGCACTTTGCAGCAAAACTCGTCATTTCTTACGCCGTATCAGCGCCAGGCTTTCATCTGGGTCGCCATCGCGCTCGGCCTCGGCATCCTGCTGTGGCTGCTCAGTCCGGTCCTCACGCCGTTCCTGCTCGGCGCCATCCTCGCCTACATCCTGCAGCCCGGCGTAGCGTGGATGGTACGGCGCCGCGTGCCGCGCAGCCTCGCCGCCCTGCTGATGATGCTGCTGTTCACCATCGCCCTGACCCTCATGATCCTGCTGGTGCTGCTGGTGATCCAGAAAGAAGGCCCGCAGCTCAAGCAGCAGGTGCCCGTACTGTTCGCCCACGTCAGCGCATGGCTGCAGCCCAAGCTCGCGCTGCTGGGCCTCGCCGATTCGCTCGATTTCGCCAGCATTCGCGACCTCGTCACCGGCCAGCTCGAAGGCAGCGCGCAAACCATCGCGCTGTACGCCTGGACCTACCTTCGCACCAGCAGTAACGTGATGATCACCGTGATCGGCAACGTCGTGCTCGTACCGCTCGTGCTGTTCTATCTGCTTTACGACTGGAACCGCATGCTCGCGCGCGCCGAAGGTTTCGTGCCGCGCCGCTGGCTCGACAAGACCGTGCAGCTCGCCCACGACATGGACCAGATGCTGTCGCAATACCTGCGCGGCCAGTTGCTCGTGATGGCCGTGCTTGCCGTGTTTTACGCCGTCGCACTGAGCATCGCCGGCTTCGAGATCGCGCTGCCGGTCGGCATTTTCACCGGCGTGGCCGTGTTCATTCCGTACATCGGTTACGCCACCGGCCTCGCGCTGGCGCTGCTCGCCGCGCTGCTGCAGTTCGGCGACTGGTACGGCTTCGGCGCGGTCGCCGTCATTTACGGGGTCGGGCAGATTCTCGAGAGTTTTTTCCTGACGCCACGCCTCGTCGGCGAACGGATCGGCCTGCACCCGCTCGCCGTGATCTTCGCCCTGCTCGCGTTCGGTCAACTGTTCGGCTTTTTCGGCGTGCTGCTCGCGCTCCCCGTCAGCGCAATCCTCTCGGTAGCCCTGCGCGAATTGCGGCAAGGCTATCTGTCGAGCACGCTTTACAAGAACTGACCATGAGCGAACCGGCTCCTGGCCGCCCCCATTTCCGGCTTCCACTACTGTGCTTCGTCAACTGACGCTCGATCTCGGCACCCCGCCGCCATCGACATTCGACAACTTCTTCGCCGGCGCCAACGCCGAGCTGGTCACGCGGCTGCGCGAGCTGGAAGGCGCGCTCGCCGCCGGTCCGGTGGCCGATCGTACCTTCTACGTGTGGGGCGAAAGCGGCAGCGGCCGGACCCATCTGCTGCAGGCGCTGATCCACGAGGCACAGCCCGGGCACGCCCGCTTTGTCAGCCCGCAAAGCAGTCTTGCAGCCTTTGCCTTCGACCCGCGCGTCGCGCTGTACGCCATCGACGACTGCGACGGCCTGTCCGGCGCGCAGCAGATCGCCGCGTTCAACCTGTTCAACGAAGTGCGGGCGCATCCCACCAGCGCGCTGGTGGCCGCGGGCAACGCGGCGCCCATCGGGCTCGCCGTGCGCGAGGACCTGCGCACGCGGCTCGGCTGGGGCCTCGTATTCCACCTCGCGCCGCTGGCCGACGAAGGCAAGGCCGCCGTGCTCAAGCACGCCGCCCGCGAACGCGGCATCGCGCTCGCCGACGACGTGCCGGCCTACCTGCTCACCCACTTCCGGCGCGACATGCCGAGCCTGATGGCGTTGCTGGACGCGCTCGACCGCTTCTCGCTCGAACAGAAGCGCGCGGTCACGCTGCCGCTCTTGCGCACGATGCTGGCGTCGCCTGCAGGCACCGAAGAACTGAGAACGGCAACCGTTTCACCCGCTTCAAGTAAAATGGGCCCCCATGGCTAATCTCGCTCTCTTCGACCTCGACCACACCCTCATCCCCACCGACAGCGACCACGAATGGGGCCGCTTCATGGTGAAGCACGGCATGGTCGACGCCGACAGCTTCGCGCGTGAAAACGATCGCTTCTTTGCCGACTACAAGGCCGGCAAGCTGGACATTCACGCCTACCTTATCGCCATGCTGACGCCGCTCGCAAAGTATTCGCGCGCGCAACTGGCCGAGTTCCACCAGATGTACATGCACGAGGTGATCAAACCCGCCATCGTGCCGGCCGCGCTCGAGCTGGTACGCCGGCACCGCGATGCCGGCGACCTGTGCTGCGTGGTCACCGCCACCAACGAATTCATCACCGGCCCGATCGCCGCCGTCTTCGGTGTCGACAAGCTGATCGCCTGCGAAGCCGAAACCGTGGACGGCCAGCCGCACTCCGACTACACCGGCCGTCCCACCGGCACGCCCAGCTACAAGGAAGGCAAGATCGTCCGTACCGAGGCATGGCTCGCTTCGCTCGGCAAGACATGGTCGGATTTCGAGCGCAGCTATTTCTACAGCGATTCGCACAACGACATCCCGCTGCTCCAAAAGGTCACTGACCCGATCGCGACCAACCCGGACGACACGCTACGCGCTCACGCGCAGGCAAACGGCTGGCGCATCCTCGAACTCTTTCAACCCACGTGATCAAAAAATTTATCCGCAAACTGTTCGGACAGGATCCGGCACCCGCTGACGACACCGCACCCTCCGAAGCAGACGAAGCCGCCCGCGCAAGCGCCGGGCACGACCGCGAGCGCAACGCCGCCACGGCCGCCAAGCCGCGCCGCAAGACGGCGCGCGACACCGGCAAGCCCGCGGCGCGCGATCCGGACGTGCCCGTCATCATTCCCGCGGACGTCCACGGCATCAACCCGGCGCTGATCTCGCGGAACGCCATTCGCGTCACCGAAGGACTGCAGCAGGCGGGCCACCGGGCGTTTATCGTCGGCGGCGCGGTGCGCGACCTGCTGCTCGGCATCGCGCCGAAAGACTTCGACGTCGCCACCGACGCCACCCCCGAACAGGTGCAGAAGCTGTTCCGCCGCGCGCGCATCATCGGCCGGCGGTTTCAGATCGTGCACGTGCAGTTCGGCCAGGAAATCATCGAAACCTCGACGTTCCGTGCGCTGGTCGATCCGCCCGCGGCCGACGCCGCTCCGCCGCGGCGCCTGAAGCGCGACGAGCTCGACCGCCGCACCCACGCCGTCGACGCCAGTGGCCGCGTGCTGCGCGACAACGTCTGGGGCGAGCAGCACGAAGACGCCACCCGCCGCGACTTCACGATCAATGCGATGTACTACGATCCGGCCACGCAAACCGTGCTGGATTATCACAACGGCATGGCCGACATGCGCGCCCGCTTGCTGCGGATGATCGGCGACCCGGCCACGCGCTATCGCGAAGATCCGGTGCGCATGTTGCGGGTGGTGCGGTTTGCCGCCAAGCTCGGCTTTGAGATCGAAGACGCCACACGCGCGCCGATCAAGGAAATGGCCGACCTGATCAACAACGTGCCGGCCGCGCGTCTGTTCGACGAAATGCTCAAGCTGATGCTGTCGGGCCACGCGCTCGCCTGCCTGACGCGTCTGCGCCAGGAAGGCCTGCATCACGGCCTGCTGCCGTTGCTCGACGTGGTGCTCGAGCAGCCGCACGGCGAGAAATTCATCACGCTCGCGCTCACCAACACGGACAACCGCGTGCGCGCCGGCAAACCGGTCTCGCCGGGCTTCCTGTTCGCCACGCTGCTGTGGCACGACGTGCAGCAACGCTGGCAGGCCTTCGAGGCGCAGGGCGACTATCCGGTGCCCGCGCTGCACCGCGCAATGGACGACGTGCTCGACATGCAGACCGAGAAACTCGCCATCCACAAGCGCTTCTCGTCGGACATGCGCGAGATCTGGGGCCTGCAGTTGCGCCTCGAAAAACGCTCGGGCCGCGGTGCGCTGAAGCTGATGGAACACCAAAGATTTAGAGCGGGGTATGATTTCCTCCTGTTGCGCTGCGAATCGGGCGAACTCGATGAGTCGGTCGGTACGTGGTGGACGGAGTTCATCGACGGAGACGCTGCCGCGCGCGAGACATTGCTCACGCAAGGCGGGAAGGACCGAAGCCCCAAAAAACGGCGGAGGCGCAGCAGTGGCGCCAGGAACCGCCAGCCGGGCGACGGAATGGAGGGCGGCACGACAGTCGACCGCGCAGCAGACGACGTGAGCCAGGGCGGCTCGCACGAAGACTGACGCGGCCAGGCTTCTGGCCGTCGAACGATAGTCGCAGGAAGTTATGCCATGACGGTTGCTTATCTCGGCCTCGGCGCGAATCTCGGGGATGCGCGCCAGACCCTGAAAGACGCGGTGGTGTGCCTGGCCCAACAGCACACCATCACCGTGCTCGCCAAGTCGAGCCTGTATCGCACCGCCCCGATCGACGCCGGTGGCGACGACTACTACAACTGTGTCGTGAAGCTCGAAACGACCCTGCCGGTGCGGCATCTTCTGGCGCTGTGCCACAAGATCGAATCGCACTTCGGCCGCGAGCGGCCGTTTCGCAACGCACCCCGCACGCTAGATCTCGACATCCTGCTTTACGGCGATCACTCGATCGACGAACCCGATCTGATCGTGCCGCATCCGCGACTCACCGAACGCGCCTTCGTGCTGGTGCCGCTGACCGAACTCGCTCCGGATTTGACAATCCCCCAACGTGGCCGCGCCGACGCCTTCCTTGCCGCCGTCGCCGACCAGCGCATCGAAAGAATGAAATCGCCCTGCCAGTGCCCGGTGCTCAACGCGCTCGGCGGCAGCAACGACAGCACCAGCACCACCAAGGGCCGTTGCTCATGAACGCCACTCCGCTGACGGTCACAGCGCCGCAGCTGCGCCCGCCGTTCCGCTACATCGCGATCGAAGGGCCGATCGGTGTCGGCAAGACTTCGCTGGCACGGCGCCTTGCCGAACGCTGGTCGATGCATCCGTTGTTCGAACGGCCGCAAGACAACCCGTTTCTCGAACGCTTCTATCGCGACACCGCCCGCTACGCCCTGCCCGCACAACTGCACTTCGCGCTGCAGCGCGCGCAGCAGGCCCAGGAAGTCGCGGCGATTCATGCTGCCGGCACGCCGCTGATCGCCGATTTCATGACGCAGAAAAACGAGATCTTCGCGCGCCTGACGCTGCCTGAAGACGAGTGGCAGTTGTATCGCGCGCTCTCGGCGCGGATCGATGCGCAAGCGCCGCGCGGTGCGGTGGGCGGCAATCCAGGCGCGGCGCCGGCACCGGATTTCGTCGTGTACCTGCAAGCCAGTCCGGAGGTGCTGTTTGCGCGTATTCAGAAGCGCGCGGTGCCGATGGAATTGCAGATCTCCGACGCGTACCTGCACGCCCTGTGCGACGCGTACAACGAGTTCTTCTATCACTACGACCGCACGCCGGTGCTGACGGTCAACGCCGAACATCTGAACCCGCTCGACTCGGACGCGGACCTTGCACTGCTCGTCGAACGCATCGGGACGATGCGCGGGCGCAAGGAATTCTTTGTCAAAGGCACGTCGCTCTGAGCGACGGCGCCCTCTTCTTTTTCCAACGGAATACCCCATGAGCTATTTGCAGGAAACGAGCCGGAACGCCATTACCGTCCCGAAACTGCAGGCAATGCGCGATGCGGGCGAGAAGATCGCCATGCTCACCTGTTACGACGCGAGCTTCGCTGCGCTGCTGGATCGCGCGGGCGTCGACGTGCTGCTGATCGGCGACTCGCTCGGTAACGTGCTGCAAGGCCAGACGACGACGCTGCCGGTCACGCTCACTGAGATCGCCTATCACACCACCTGCGTGGCTCGGGCGCGGCCGTCGGCGCTGGTCGTCGCCGATCTGCCGTTCGGCACCTACGGCACGCCTGAGGCGGCCTTCGCCAGCTCGGTGGAACTGATGCGCGCGGGCGCCCAGATGGTCAAGCTGGAAGGTGGCGAATGGCTGGCCGATACGGTGCGCTTTCTGGTCGAGCGGGCGGTGCCGGTGTGCGCGCACGTGGGCCTCACACCGCAGTCGGTGCATGCGTTCGGCGGCTTCAAGGTGCAGGGCAAGACGGAAGCGGGTGCGAGCCAGTTGCTGCGCGACGCGCGTGCCGTGCAGGACGCCGGTGCCCAGTTGATCGTGATAGAAGCGATTCCGACGCTGCTCGGCGCCGAAGCTACCAAGCAGTTGCGGATTCCGACCATCGGCATCGGCGCGGGCGTGGATTGCTCGGGTCAGGTGCTGGTGCTGCACGACATGCTTGGGATTTTCCCCGGCAAGCGGCCGCGCTTCGTGAAGGATTTCATGCAGGGCCAGCCGAGTATTTTCGCGGCCGTCGAGGCCTATGTGCGGGCGGTGAAGGACAGCTCGTTTCCGGGCCCGGAACATACGTTCTGAACTGGGCGTTTGGGGTGTGCGGCCGGATGGTGGGTGGTTAATCCGGTCTCATCCGGCCACATACGGTCTCATCCGGCAAGACGCGCCGGCAGCGCGCCCCGCAACGCGTTGCAGACTAGAAGCGCCTCGGCATTCAATACGTCGTCCCGCGTCAGCACGCGCTCTGCGGCGCCCAACGCGGCATCTTCCAGCAGCACGCCTCGCATCACACCAGGCAGCACGCCCGACGATAACGGCGGGGTCCACCAGCGCCCCGCCAGCTTGACAAACACATTCGAGCGACCGCCTTCGGTCAGTTCGCCACGCTCGTTGAAAAACAGCGTGTCGAACGCGCCGAGCGCCTCCGCGCTGCGCCAGCCGCGGTCGTATTCGGCGCGACGAGTGGTCTTGTGATGCAGCAACGCGTCGCTCGTGTCGGTCGCGGCGAAACCGTGATCCGGTGCGAGCAGCACACCCACTTCGCCGTCTTGCAACGGTATCAGCGGCGCAGCGCTGATCTGCATCGCGCCGCTCCTGGCGAGGGCCAACCTGACGCGATGCGGTGTCTGCGGCGGCAATGCATGGCACTGCGCGTCGAGACGCGCACGCAACTCCATTTCGTCGAATCCGAAGCCGAACCACGCGGCGCTCGCCGCGAGCCGCGCGAGATGGCGCGCAAGGTGCCGGACGCCGGCCTCGCGCGTTGCGTGCATGGTTTCGAACAGCTCGAAACCGGGATCGGCGTCGGTCAGGAAACGGGCTTTCAATTGGCACTCCGCATATTCGTCGGCAGCGACGCTGTCCAGTACGATCCCTGCGCCGACGCCCATGCTGCCGTGACGCGCGTGGCCGCTGCTTGCGGGGGCGTCGAGCGTCAGCGTGCGGATCGCGACGGACAGGCAGAAGTCGCCGCAGGTGTCTGTCGAATCCGCCGCATCGAGCCAGCCTATCGCGCCGGTGTACAGGCCACGCGGCGTACTCTCGAGCGTCTCGATCAACTGCATCGTGCGATGCTTCGGCGCGCCGGTGATCGATCCGCACGGGAACAGCGCGCGCAACACCTCGGCGAACGACGTCCGCGCGCGTAACCGCGCTTCCACCGTCGACGTCATCTGCCAGACGGACGCGTACGGCTCGACGGAGAAGAGCGCCGGCACCTTGACCGAGCCGGTCTCGGCGACGCGCGACAGATCGTTGCGCAGCAGATCGACGATCATGACGTTCTCGGCCCGGTTTTTCGGGTCGTTGGCGAGAAACTCCGCTGCGTGGCGGTCGGCAATGGGATCGTCAGGCGCCCGCGGCGCGGTGCCCTTCATCGGCCGCGCACGCAACGTCGCGCCCGCTTTCTCCACAAATAGCTCCGGCGAGCACGACAGCACCCAGCGCTCGCCCGGCAACGCGATCAACGCGCCATACGGCACCGGCTGCCGGGCCCGCAGACGCCGGTATAGCGCAGCCGGAGTACCGAACACGTCGAAGTCGAGCCGGTATGTGTAGTTGACCTGATAGGTATCGCCGATACGCAGCGCGTCGTGAATCGCGCCGATCGCCGCTTCGAATTGCGCCGGATCGACGCTCGCGCGAACACCGGCCGTTCCCGCCACCGACGGCTGTGCCGCGTCGCCGTCGAGCTGCGCCAGCCATGCATCGGCTTCGTCACGCGAAAGCTTCGCGCATCGTTCGAACAATAAAAAACGCAGCGTGGCATCGCCACGCTGCGTTTTATACGACTGGAGTGATTCAGCACCGGACGGTGGTACGCCGCCCCCGGAGATGTTCCGTTCGGTCAAGGCGAGCCGCGACGTCCCAGATACACGCTCCTCCAGTACAAGCTGACGGCCGAACTCATAATCGCCCAGCACAACGGCATGCAGGCCGCCGCGCAGGTCGGCCGCCACCGCTTCGCACACCGCCTCGAGCGACGCCGCGCCGGCGCAAACCCTTTCGTGCACAAACGCCGTGTACAGACGGCTCGAGCAGCGCGCCGCCGTCGCGTCGCAATCGTCGAGCAATGCGAACACGGCGCCGCGATCATCCACCATCTTGCCTGCCGCCAACTTCAGACTGCGATTAATCGAAGAAGCTCTTCACGCGATCGAACCAGCTCTTGCTTTGCGGGCTATGACGCGCGCCACCCTCGACCAGCGACTTCTCGAACTGCTGCAACAACTCGCGCTGCGGCTCGGTGAGCTTGACCGGCGTCTCAACCTGGACATGCACGTACAGATCGCCGGCGATGCTCGAACGCAGCCCCTTGATGCCCTTGCCGCGCAGACGGAACGTCTTGCCCGACTGGGTGCCTTCGGGCACGGTGAAGCTCGCGCGGCCCGCCAGCGTCGGCACTTCGATCTCGCCGCCGAGTGCTGCCGTGGTGAACGGAATCGGCATCTGGCAATGCAGGTCGTCGCCGTCGCGCTCGAACACCGAGTGCTGCTTGATATGAATCTCGACGTACAGGTCGCCCGACGGACCGCCGTTGATGCCCGGCTCGCCGTTGCCGGCCGAGCGGATCCGCATGCCGTCGTCGATGCCTGCCGGAATCTTCACTTCCAGCGTCTTGGTTTCCTTCACCTTGCCCGCGCCGTGGCAGTGCAAGCAGGGATCGGGAATGTGACTGCCGGTGCCATGGCACTTCGGGCAAGTCTGCTGGATGCTGAAAAAGCCCTGTGACATCCGCACCGAACCCGAGCCGTTACAGGTCGGGCAGGTTTCGGGCTTGGTGCCGGGTTTTGCGCCCGACCCATGACAGATTTCGCACGATACCCAGCTCGGTACGCGAATCTGCGTGTCGTAACCGTGCGCGGCCTGTTCCAGCGTGATTTCCATGCTATAGCGCAGATCGGCGCCACGATACACCTGCGGACCGGCACGGCCGCCGCCGCCGCGTGCGGCGCCGCCGGCCGCCTGGCCGAAGATGTCGCCGAAAATATCGCCGAATGCATCGGCAAAGCCGCCGAAGCCCTGGGCGCCGGCGCCGCCCATGTTCGGGTCGACACCCGCATGGCCGTATTGGTCGTACGCGCCGCGCTTCTGCGAGTCCGACAGCATTTCATAGGCTTCCTTCACCTCTTTGAAATGCTCTTCCGCATCCTTGTTGCCCGGATTGCGGTCAGGGTGATGCTTCATCGCAAGCTTGCGATAAGCCTTCTTGATTTCGTCGTCGCTCGCGTTCTTTGCGACGCCCAGAACCTCGTAGTAATCCCGTTTCGCCATATCGGTTCAACGCCCTCCGCGCAGCAAG
>Ga0116227_10006257_pt1 | contig 24297 bp, 16 predicted proteins | sample S1TSphgellanicum_FD_89693 | JGI IMG/M metagenome (GOLD analysis project Ga0116227, IMG submission 89693) | Host-associated microbial communities from peat moss isolated from Minnesota, USA - S1T2_Fb - Sphagnum magellanicum MG | ecosystem: Host-associated > Plants > Peat moss > Unclassified... | reverse complement strand
TAAAGAAAAAAATAATAATAGATGCCCAGGGGGTTTAGGAACATCTACAAAAACTACCCCCCAAAAACCCCCCCCCCCCCCCCAAAACAAAACTAGGGAGGAAATTATTATTATAATAGCTAGTTGGTAACTTGGGGATTTTTGTTGTTCCCAATGTGTTCCTCAACATGTTCCCAATAACACCCCCCACTTTATCCCCATATCCTTTGTCCTAAGTTCTAATCTAAAATAAAAACAAAAGCCAAAGACTAGTAATATATCTTTTTTTTTTAAAATTTCAAAGCTTTTTTATTTAATTTAAATTTTTTTATTTAATTTTATTTTTTTGTGATGGGCCAATTTGAATCAAATGATGCCCATTACAAAAGAAAAACATATTGAACTTTGGGGGGTCCCAACTCCTTACAACTAATTGATATAGTTGATAATTTTAGGAGGTAAATTATATATCATAGTTGGTGACTTGGGATATATATCTTATTAGTCGGGAACTTGGTACCTAGTACCCAATCATCAACTTCACGTCCTTTTAAATTCTTCCCTTTTTTTTCTAATACCTTTGTACATTTTCCGAATCCATGGTGTGTTTATAAATAAAGCTTTGCAAGGTTTTGATGATTTTGCTAGTAGGTATCTATTTTTGGGTGTAGCTCACAACAACAAAACAAAGAGAAAGACAATTTGTGACAATTATTGCCGACCATATGGGCTGCAATAATTTCAGAAACACAAAAAAGAAAAAAAAAGGTGGTGGGCTTTTAGGAGAAAGATAATCATAAGGGAAGATTTATTTTATTTTATTTTATTTTATTTTAAAAAATTTAATGATCATGAAACCCTAATTTTGGCTTGTAGTTTTGCCACCATTAGCACATGTACCTAAGTATGTTACTTTGAAAAACAAAAAAATTATATGCAGTTGGGTTTGTGATGTTCAGAAATGTGTCCCGGATTAGAGAAAGAGATCACATTTAATTATGTAAATTAGTGGTAGTTAATTGTTAGTTTTAGGATATGACCCAAATTAGAAGAGATTAGAGACATGATTTATATCATAATCATAAGTTTGTTGTTGGCCTTAGGGTTTAGGGTTTAAGGATATTGTGTTTAGATTCATTATAGAGTATATAGTAGCTTAAGGGATTTTGGCCCAGCTAGGTAATAATAATAGGTCTATTTTTATTATGAGGATTTTGGAAAGATGATATATTTTGGCCTGTGTTGAAACTTGAGATCAATTGTTATAGAATTATAAATATCTTGAAGGAAATTTTATTTTTATTTTTTTAGGGGATTGTTTGAAGATTATATTTTTGCATGATGAAATATTTGAGTTTTCCTAATTTTTCTTTTGCATTAAGATAGATAGTTTTTAATGTAAATGGCAAGGTCACATTGTGACACACCCCTTGTTGGTTACGGTATTTTGATTCTTGGGAAGAGATAAAAGATTATTAATCACAAACTTAGCATTCAACAATTGAATAATAAAAATCATGCAATTTTATTTATTTATTCATAAGTTTGTACATTTTATGCACAAATTATAGAGAGTTCAAAACACGTTTGATATACAAATGAATATGTTGACAAATGTAATACAGATTTATAAATAAAATTATTACATATTCACCACCCCCTTTTTATATTATTTACATATTCACTTGGCAATTTTTTCAATGCACAATATTTGTGTGAGAAACGTATAAATTTTTAAATGAATGAATTTCATTTTTTTAAATTATTATTAAATCATTGAATATTAAATTTATAATTGATAAAAAGATGATTTACATAAATCATGTATAGTTCATTGGTTTGTGATATATATATGACCCAAATGAGATTACAAAAAGAGATTAGAGAAAGAGATTAGAATTATTTTTTAATTAAATAAAATAAAAAACTTATGAATGAACAAATTTTACATTATTTTTATATATTTGTGTAAAAACATTTGAATTTATGAATGAACAAATTTTGCACGATTCTCATTACTAAATCATTTTAGTATTAAATTTATGATTAGTAAAAAGATGATTCATGTAAGTATGGATTGTTGATTTGTGAGATTTGTCTCAATAAGATTAAATTAGAGAAGAGATTAGAGAAAGAGATTAGAGGGGTGATTGCAGAAATTCATTGTTGGATAGTTTTTGTTGGTTGTGGGATGTGTCTCGCTAGATTAGAGAAAAGAGATTAGAGGAATGATTCCAGATTTGTGTTTAGTTTGTTGTTGTTGTTGTTGTTGTTGTGGGATTTGTGCCAGATTAGGGACGTGATTACTCTCTCTCTCTCTCTTTCTCTCTCTCACTGTGTGTATTTATGTGTCTAAATGGGGGCAGAAGGTGCTTTGCTGAGATGAGAAGCACATTGAGAGACAAAGCGACAGAAGAGAGACACAAAACCACGCAGAGAGAGAGAGACAGAGAGAGAGAGAGAGGAAGACAAGAAGAAGGAAAGAGAAAGAAACAAAGAAAGAGGCTTGTTGTTGTTGTTGTTGCAAAAGCATTTAAGACTGTGGTATCAGATCTGCTCATCATGCATTGAAGGAAAGAAAAAAATAAAAAAAAAAAAAAAAAACCATCTGTGCTCAGGACTGCATCATCAATCTTCACAAACTAAGCAAACAAACGAACAATCAAAATCAAACCAGTGTGTTTGTTGGATTTATTGTAGTTTCTTTCCTTTGAAGGATTTGAGGATTTGAAGGGATTTTGAGTTGTTGTTGAAGAAAATGGTTTGAAGTTGTCGTGTTTGTATCATCGGCCGCTTCTTCTTCTACTTCAGCGTATAGATCCGGCTGCTGGAGTCAGGAAGAAGAAGACGAAGCAGGAGACGAAGAAGAAGGAGAAGATTGCACAACAAGAACAACAAGAAGGAGAACAAGAAGAAGAAAGAGTGTTGTTGTTGTTGTTGTTGTTGTTGTTATGAAGAAAGAAGAAGAAGAGTTACAGGCTAGAAGAAATCGGCTTCCATTCGCTGCTGTTGTGAGGAGGAGAAGAAGAGGAGGAGGAGTTTGCAACAAGTGGCGGCTTCTTGAAAGAGCGTCTGGTGTTCTCGTCTCTACAGTTTGCATGTGATCCGAAGAATTCCTGCTGGCTGCCACGGAGAGAGAAATCTGGTTTGCTGTCTCCTCCCACTCTCATTGCTTCAATCTGATCTGATCTGATCTGATTCTGAGAGACGAGACAGACAGAGAGCCAATCTCTCGAGATAGAGAGAAACGAGAGAGACGATAGAAACAGGCGAGAGAGAGAGCGCCGAGACAGAGGGAGAGACTCGAGAGAGACGAAAAACTAAAGAGAGTGCTTCCGTTCGCGGCGCATTATGAGCTTCACGATCCCAGTGTTGTACAAGGGTTGAATGTGCGCAAGTTCGGGGAGTTTTGCAACGCTGAGACTCAAGGAAGTTAGCAGGACGCTCTCAAGATCGATCTAGTCCGCGAAGAATACGAGAGAGAGGAGATCAGCGGAGAGGAGGAGGAGGATCAGCGGGGTTGGTTCTCAGATTCATCTGCATGGGTATCATGGCGACGAGGAAAGAAACAGGAGAGAAGATGAGGAGGAGGAAGAGCAGCAGCAGCAGCTTCGGATTGAGAACATGAATGAATCTCTCTCTCTCTCCCTCCCTCTACCCCAGCAGCATTCTTCTTCTACTCTGCTGGTAAGCCAAAGACCACAACTCTTTCATTCTCATGGCATTCTCTTCCTCCTCATGTCTGAAGCCTAGGCTTCTTCTTGTGGTACGGTGATGACGCTTCAGAAGCAGCAACAGCAGATCAAGCAAATGCTTGCTTGTAGCACATTCAGAAGACCTCTTGTTGTTGCACCCACACACACAGAGAACAAACACTCAGGCCCTGACTGGAACTTTTTCAGACCTCTTGAAGCTTGATCTGAAGGATATGGGGGGAAAAAAGGGCAAAAGAGATGATTCCAAATCCAAAATCCAGAAAGGAAGCCCCTAGAGAGCAAGTCTATTGAGTGAGGTTCATATCCACAAGTCCATATATATATGTGTATATATATATATATATGGAGAGAGAGAGAGAGGGTAGAACACCCGTCCATCCATCACCAAGTCTATCATTGCAAAAGCTTGTTGAAAGTTTTCAGGATTCTTCTCCCATGTATCTTCTATGTGTAACAATGACATTGATATCTGTTACCCAATTGCAGATTGATTCAATTCACAAAATTTCAGTGTGGAGCAAGGACATAATAGAGAAGCAGCTCCAGTTTCAATGGAAATGCAGCAAGCTCAAGGACAAGAAGTGGAGGAGGAGAAGCATGTAATCATCAGGAACCTGCCAACAGTTTCCTGTTGGAGGTTTCTTCAACAGCGAAGAGGACCTTCCAAGCTCTGCTTCCTCCTCCTGCTTCTCCTCTTGAGCTTCAGTACTGATTGTGAAGCAACTGCAGTAGTGAAAACAACCCATAGTTTTCCAAAAGCTTCAAAGTTGTTCACTACTACACATCATCATCAGCTTGAGTTTGCAGAAGAAGGACTCCAAGACACTCATGTGTTTTTTGAAGTCACCAAACCCATAGATGTTCTTCCAGGTACCACTGAATCCTGCTCTTCTGTGTTGCTACATCAGCATCTGTTTGCTAATACTATAAATGATCCACCAACCATAACCCAATACCAGCCACCATCAAACTGTGGCGGAGGACAGGAGTGGAGCAAGGTGATTTTGAAATGGCATGCAACATGCAAAGGCCGACAGTTTGACAGAATCTCTGCAGTTTGGTTGAGTGGAGTGGAGATTTTTCGAACATGTACAGCTGAACCATCACCACAAGGAATTGTCTGGGATGTGGAGAAAGACATCACCAGATACTCATCTCTCTTGAAGCAACCTCAAACTGTGGTTGTTGAGTTGGCGAATGTGGTGGACAAAACATATACAGGAATATACAATGTGACAATTTCTGTTCATTTCTATACTGGAGATCAACAACCAGAATCATCAACAACTCCTCAAGAAGAAAGCAGCAGCAACTACGGAGGAGTTGCAGATCTGATCATACCTTTCACTCTCCCATCACCTCTCCAAGGTGGGTACTGGTTCCAGTTGCAAAATGAATCAGACATTCGGTCAGAAGCCATTCAAACACCCACAAATGCATACAAAGCAGTGCTTGAAATCTGTGTCTCCTTCCATGGAGATGATGAGTTTTGGTATACCAATCCTCCCAATGTTTGGCTCGAAGCCAACAATCTCACAGGGATTCCTGGCAATGGAAGCTTTCGGGAAGTGGTAGTATTTATTGATGGAGCTTTAGCTGCAGCTGTTTTTCCATTTCCAGTGATCTACACAGGAGGTGTAGATCCTTATTTCTGGCGCCCAGTTTCAGCAATTGGATCATTCAATCTCCCATCCTATGATGCGGACATCACTCCCTTTCTTGGAACATTGCTTGATGGGAAAAAGCACATCTTCTCTATAACTGTCACCAATGCATTGCAGACATGGCTTTTGGGTGCAAATCTTCATCTTTGGCTTGACAAATCCCTGGAGCGCACAGAGGGTGCTCTCGTTGAGTATTTTGCACCTGCTTTAACTTCCACTCTCAAGAGTGATTTCAAAGGATTAGATGGCTCGTTCCTCACCAAAGCTTCAAGAACAATTTCATACAAAGGGTATGTCGAATCTTCGCTCGGGAATTTGACTTCCAGTGCTACTTATTCTTTCAGATTTTCGAATCTGCTCGTGTTTACAGAGGATTCAAACTTCAGTGTGATACATCAGCACACACATACCGACAGCAAAGTAGTTGTGAATTCACCAGTGAAAGACGTTGCTTACGACCATAGCTCATATCACTTCCCTTTGACATTAGTCTACTATCAAGTCTCTGAACCTGATGGGAGTGTGTTCATCAATGCAAGTATCGATCATTCTTTTGAACAAGACCAGCAATCCCAATCAACTCTGGCAGGTCTGCTAGTGCCAGGAAGAAGAAGCACCTCCTCGTTCAATTCTCTCAAAAACAAGCAACACTCACAAGGGGAGCTCATCATCTCCCCCAAGGGTGTCATCAGTGGCTTAGCCTCAACGAAGCAGGAGTATGCTTATGAAAGCACGGAAGGTTGCTACTTCCGCACTCTTGGTGTCCAAAACTATACATTCCTTTATGATGAGGCTGAAAGTCGATGTAGCATCTCAGCATGATGCAAATCCCCCTCCCTCCAAAATTAGAATTCAGCTATTGAAAAAATAAAAGAAGTCAAATCAAGCCACCATTCTTCTTCTTCTTCTTCTTCTTCCATTCTTGCATCCCTCTGATGGTGGGGGGGTAGTGTTGATAATTATTGATAATCATACTGAGACCTTCCTTTCTCGCTTGATTAGCCATGTCTCTTGAGTGCTAACTGACTTGACTGACATCATAACTGAGTCTTCCCTTTGCTTCCAGAGATGCAACAGAAACTCAACATAAAGATTTTGTAGAGGTCAGCCCAAATCTACTACTCTCGATCCCTCTTTGAGTCCATGGTCATCTCTGCTCCTCTTGGAAGCTGAAGATCTGGTTTGTAAAATTCCAAATTATGTTGTTCCATTTGCTCTGGAAATTTGCTTGAATCTCTCTTGTGTAGGTACACTGTAGCAAAAGAACAAAGAACCTTAACAAACAATGACATCACACACACACACACACAAATTGTGTGAACTTTTTCTTCAGGGGAGTGATAAAAACATGAATTTTTTTTCTTTTCTCTCCAACCGTTGCTCTTTTTCTGAGTGCCAGACAGATGTTACTCACTTTCTCAGCAGCAGGAGGAGCCTTTGATCATCAACTTGTTGGTTAAAACCCTAAACCCTAAATCCCCAAGTCCTTACAAAGAAAAACCATTGCGAAACAATATAAGGAATCGCTGTTGTTGTCCATCACCTGAAAAGAGAGATAGAGACATAGAGACATAGAGACAGAACAATTCACCGGTTGGTTTTCTTCAAGATGAGTGCGAGGGAAAGAAAGACTCCTGTCTCCAGAGGTATAAAAGCTGCAAGTGGGGAGAGGGATTCTTGTTCTTTCTGGGTTTTCGGTTGTGATGGAGGAGAAGTTTCCTGGCTTTCAATTCCTCTGCAGTAGAAGTCAGAGCATTGCTCGCGCATTGCACATTTCTCCTCTCTTTTCTCTTCCCAAGCAAGCTGACATTCGAAGCTCGTGGGCTGTCTTAAACCCTAAACCCTAACCCTAGCGGAAGAGGCTTCCGTCCAACTGTGAGCACTGGTCCTCGACCGAATCTTGCGATTGTGGGTTTTGCAGGGACCAAGGCAAAAGGGTTTTCTTAGTGGAAAGAGAAGCAAGAGAGACAGATAGATAGATAGGGAGATGGGGGAAGATGATGAGGTGCCCAGGGATGCGAAGCTGGTGAGATCGATACTGCGATCAATGGGAGTAGAGCATCATGAGCCGCGGGTTGTGAACCAGTTCCTGGATCTGTGGTACAGGTATGTGGTGGATGTACTGGGTGATGCACAGACATACTCAGAGCATGCTGGAAAGCCAAGCATCGATCGTGATGATGTGAAGCTGGCCATTCAATCTCGTGTCAACTTCTCCTTCTCGCAGCCACCTCCCCGCGAGGTACGTACGTTGTGTTGTCGTTACAAAACCTTCTTCTTCTTCTACTTCCTTCTTTGTGCTGCTGCTGTTGTGGTTGCATGCATTCTTGGATGCAGGATTCCAGTTTTGGTCTTGGGGTTTCTTCATCATATTGTTTGGGGCTGCTGCACAAACAAATCAGACATTGGTGGAGTTGGCGAAGGTGAGGAACAGTATTCCATTGCCCAAGATCATTGGAGCTCCAGGCATTGCCTTGCCACCTGAGCTCAACAACACTCTGATTGCCCCAAACTACCAGCTTGCAGTACCCACTCGAACGTTTCGTGAAATGGAAGAAGAGGAAGAAGACGAAATGGAATGGGAAGAAGGTGATGGAAACAACTCCAAAGCCCACCACGACACTTCCCCCAAAGATGTGAACAATGCCTCCTCGTTACTGCATCAACCTACACATTTGCAGAAATCTGATCAAGATGGTCAGAAAGTCTCCTTCTCTATTGCTGCTGCTGCAAAAAGACCCAAAACCTAAAAACTCCAGATTCCATTGAATGCTGAACCAGCTCCAAGAAGAAGAAGATTGAGATGGCTTTACCCATCTTTCTCTCTTTCTGCTGACAAAGATGCTGCTGCTGGAGAAACATCATGAGCATTTATTGGTGAGTGAGCTCCATCTTTGCACAGTCGAGTTGTTACATGAATGAATCCCCCATACCTTTTCTGAAACCATCAGATGTACAGGTCTTGGATCTCCACCCTTTTTGTTCTGCAAGAAAGAACAATTTTGATTCTTGAACAACATGCACACAACAACTTGCCCTAGAACACTTCAAGCTACTACCTACTTCTGACCTTTGCTATTGTTTTTTGATAGATAGTTACACACTGTTGATTGATAGGTTTCCCCTGATTTCAGAGGATTTCAGGGGTGCAGAACTTCAGAATTCTCAGTCAAGTGCTTTGTCTGAATGTTGTTGTCTGCTAGGCATTTCACCTATGATGAATAACTCTTGGTAGGTGGTGAAAGTTTGAAATTCAAAGAGTTTCTTCTTCAAGCTCCCAAGAGTGCAATCCATGACACAGAAAACATTTGTATACTAATCTTCTGTGGATTTGCAGAAAAGAATCACTTCTGATTTGAATTCCATAGTTGCTTCAGAGTTGTTGCTGCAGATGGGGTTTTTGGGGAGCAGTGTTGTTGGGATTTTGGTGTTAGCTCCATGATTTCCTTTCTCTTGTTGTTGATGATGTGCTTTGGGTCCGTAAAATATACAAGTAAGGTTTAAAAGGGTAAGAATGTAAGAGCATCTCCAGGGGTGCTCAGTATGACTCTGCAAAAATATTTCTCACATCCAAGTTTTAGTTACTTTTCTTTTCCCCAACACCACCCATAAAACTGAAATTGGGACTGCAAATAGGTGGGAGACTACTGATAGCAACCCACCTGGACCAATCTAATTGTGTTAATTAGACTGTTGTGGAGCTCCTCCAGGACTCTGAAGGCTGTGCATTTTTTCAGGGTCACAGCAGTCTTCCAGTGAATACATTTGGTTTGATGCTGTACCTCATCCAAGATTTCCAGTGCAGCATGGTCACATACTGAGTGCCAGTGGAGATGCTCTAATATCAGCACAAATCTGGCAATCTGTCAATCTCCAATTTGCAGCAATGCAATCCTTCCCCACCTTATAACAATAGAGTTATTATCAGGGTTGGGAATTCAACAAGTAGGTCATGATGGAAAAGGAGAATCCTCAACAAGCTCTGAATTATTACTGCATGAAATTGAGGTTCAAGATGCCGTCCATGGAAAGCATTTATCTTATTATATGTTTCCATATTGCAGAAGACAAATCAAGAATGCCTCTGAAGCTAAGAACAAGGGTGCATCACATTTTAACTTAACATTATTATACTGATTTCATTTCTTTGTTTAGTGCGCTTGTGCTCACTGTCTCCATTTGAATGCTCATGAGATCAATCCATCACCATAATTTAAAGAAAAAATGGACTAATGATCATCCTCAATCCATATTGCACAGTGATTTATCTAAGTGAACTTCATGTACTTACCATCATGCTCCTTCACAGTTAGAAAAAGAATCAGAGTGAAATCCATATTACACATTATAAACAAAGAAACAAAATTGGGTGAGAAAAAAAATCCCAACTTGAATTTTATCATAACAGGACTTCAGCGGCCCAAAAAAGCTTTGAACTGATACTTCCAGAAAATGCTTGATGGAAGTCCACCAAAAGAAAGAGATTGGATTGCCATGAGATTGCCATGATGGTGGACCAAGATCCATTGCATTTCAGGACTATCCATTAATGTGTGTTAACATGCCTGCCTTTGGAGCTTGATCGCATTGGGGATTGGAGGCTAATAGGTATCCAGGAGGTGGCAGTGCTAATAAATCTCTATCCATCTTTGCAGAAACCTAGAACATGAGAACAAGATATGCCAGGGTACACAGCTCAAAGGAGACTGATTCTGTGTCTATCAACACTACAGAGAATGACTCTTGCAACAGCTCTTCTTTTGAGCTTTAGGTCACAAGGATTCCAGCAAAGCCATCCACCAGCATGCTAGTAGGTTCCAGGTTCCAATTTACACCTCACAAATTCCAAAGATTAGTGGCCACACACCTAGTTCTTCTCCCTAAGAAATCCTCACCAGCATTGCAAAAAGAGGCACCTCTTCTTGGTGTGCAAATTTGGTAACAGATTTCCAAACTTGCTAAATCCAAGCCTATCAACATGTAAAAATCACAGCTTCTTCTATGCTCCCGAAAGAGTCATCATCCCATCAAGCATTCATACAACAGATAGATAAAGTTCATGCTTGGCTCTGAAAAAACGGCATCAAAAGTCTTCCATTTTGTGAAAAAACCAGGGAGAGAGATGCCATCCAGACAAACTGTACTACAAATTCAGTTGTAAAACATACACAAGCATGATGGCACTACTAATCAACTGCTGCAAAACAACCAGCTTAAGAACAGGCAACAAAACAAGGCTAATTGTATTCACCACCACAGGTTGTCATGAGCTAAAAAATGCATGTGGCATTTGCAAATACAACACTAACTGCAAAAACCCAATTCCCATCTTCTCAGACAGAAGAAAAGGGTTGCCAGGGTAATCACTTCTCGCAGGGTTGAAGAATCACATGGGTGGGTAAAGTCATTTCTTGTATGGAAGCAAGAGTTAGTATCAAGCCAAAAATAATCATGAGACGCCCTTCAGTAGATTGCGCCACTTATCCTTCAGATCAACTGTCGTACGGCTTGGATCAAACTTACCATAGCCAAACTCTGCAATACGCTTCCATTGAAATCCATAAAGGCCATCATTGGAGAACCGTTTCACTCCCTCCTGCATCCCCAAAACCAAACCAATTTTGTTTATTTCAACTCCCTCCTATTATCAGAAGACAACAATGTATGTAGAAACCGAAAATATTGATGATAAGAAGGGAAGAGAGAGAAAGCAGGTGATGGCAGACCATTAAGACCTCCTCTTCCATCTTGGTCCAAGGAAGGACCTTCCTGCGTAGACCCGGAATTTGGCGTCGCCCACTGCAGTCAATACAAACACTTTGGCACCATCAAACTGCTACTCTTGGAAATGCAACACACCCTAAAACAGTCCCTATCCTTTCTCATGTGTGACGTTCCATTCCTACAAGACACAGCAGCTGCATAAGTATGGAGAAACCTCCCCAGACATTAACCAATGTGCTGAGTTTCTGTCCCAAGATTGGAAGGAATGGGTACATGAGACTGAAGCCATGATGCTGGCTAGCTCAACAAAAACATGAACAAGGACTAGATGACAATGCCAACTCACAAGAAAGAGGAACCTCAGTTGAAAAATATCACACTAATTCTTTACCTGAAGAATGGCTTGAGATTTCGCCCACTAGCTTTGCCATCACCATGCTCTTCTTCTGAGTCGACATCATGGTTGTCTTCAACCTCCTTATTGGCTCCAGAAACTGTTCCTCCTTCATCACCTCCAGACACATGTGGCGCAACCTGAGGCCTGCCCTCATTCCCAGAAACCGACTTTCGAGTCTCCAAAGATGACCGCCTCACTTGCTGCCCATCTGCAAGTGCACTGCCACCAGTGCTATTCTGAAGCTTTTTGGAGTTGCAAGTGTGCAAACTTCCACCTCTAATAACTTGCTCCTTGTTTTTCCTTTTCACTGCTTCAAACTTGCTGGTGGACGGGTGACCTGCATCAGCATCATGATCCCCCCTCAAATGACCATGCTTGTCAATGTTTGTACGTTCACTAACCAGGGATTTCTCAAGACTCACTCGCTTCTCAACATAACCAACATTTGATCCCCCTCTGTGTGCAACATTTTCTGAGTCATCTCCACTACTGGACTCTCGCACCCAGTTTCTTGATTTTTGACGATGAGCCTTTGCATCCTTAGATGTAGAGGGGAACAATGTGCCATCCACAGGTTCTGTTCTCAATTCCTTTGAGTGGAGTACTTCTTCATGCCTGTACTGTGAGGGACTTCTGTTGCCAGTGTCATCAGAAATAGCCACATGTGGACTCTTAGATTTGACCACATAATTATCTGCTAATTTGTGGAGCAGTCCTTTAGGTTGCAAGGGATCATCACCCTGACTGTGATTACGTTTCTTTGAAATCTCTCTTATGAATGCTTCCTTTGCTACCTTTGCATCAGCTGCTGCCTGCATAACATGGTGATTCCACTACCTTATTAGATTCTGCCTTTCAGGACATGGGTCACTCCAAGGAGTCTTGCAAAACGAAATGTGCACACAATAATGTCAAACAAAGTGTTTGCCTCCAGGTGTCAAGGAAGAAAAGCCTGCCCTTCATAGGCAAAAGAGCAAACCTGCTTCACATCGGCAAGAAGCTCTTCAGCCATTTTGTCTGCACAGATGGGGCAAAACCAGTCATCCTCAGGACCAGGTATCTTTAACCCGAGAATCTCCAGGCAGTGAGCATGCATTGCAATGGGGCATCCATCACAGCACAGCAATTCACCACCTTCCTCACACTTATGGCAGAGATCCTCATGGTCGTCACTCCCAATCTCGATATGTTCCATTGTGTCGCATTCTCTCATTTCACTTTCGTCTCCCAGTCTACCACCCCTCTCATGAGTTCCATCATCTTCTGCTTGGTGCAGTTCAGGCTTGTCATGACTAGCAGCATTCTTGAGGGAATCCATCTGATCATCATCACCAGTGCTTACCTTTGGCACTATCTGCATAGTCAGGCACACCCACTTGTGAAAAACTAGTAGAAGGATTTTGAAATACTGGAGAGCACAAGTTATTCTTCAATACTGTTGAATGCAGGCATGCCTGCCTCTTGGGTTGCCAAAGAGAAGGTATCAAGAGAGTACCAGTGTGTCATCATCCGAATTTACATCCTCAGGAACGACATACTTGTGGGATGGCACTTGTGATGTCGGGGAGTTCTTGACTTCAGCTCCAACACTAATGCCAGTCAAATGAGAACACCTCTGTTCCTTGGATCTATTACACAAGTCTGCAAAGAAGCTCTGGAATTTTTCATGTCTTACTTGGGTAGCAGCTTCCTTTGGACGCTCCACGGGACTCGCATTATGGTGATTGGCAGAGGCATCCACAGAGATTGTCTTGTTTTTTTTCACCCTTTGATGTTTCTCAAGCTGGGTTACTTCCTCTGGTTGGGTAGAGTCTTCCGAATCCCGTAGCATCCTCCTTCCACTTCTTCCCAAAGCTTTCTGTTGTTGCTTCTCCGAGTCCCCAGGTTGCTGCTGATCAGACTCCTCTTGCCCGGTGCTGCCAGCATTTGTTTCATGTCTCATTCTCAAGGACTGTGCTTCCTTGTTGTAGTCTTCCTCATGCTCATTTTGGTCCTCCAAATCCAATAGCTTCCTCCTCCTTCCACTTCTTCCCAAAGCCTTTGCTACTTGCTGATGGGAATCCTCATGCTCTGTGCAAGTGTTTCTCTCCCTTCTCATTCTCAAGGACTGCACTTCCTTATTGCAGTTTTCCTCTCTTCCGAAACTCTCAGCACCATCAGAAGAATTTGTGGCGGTGCCCACAATTTCACGCATCTCATGTGCACCCACCACTGCTGCCACATGCTCTTTCACTGAAATGCCTGAAAAGGATGGTGCATTGCCCACCAATACATCCTTCGAAAGCTACACACAGGAAACTCAAATGCTACTTCAGCCTGAGAATTCCAGTTTCATTCAAAGCTCAGAACAATTCACCATCTTGCATAGTACTAACAAAAGACCCAGTAGTTCAGAAAGTTTAGGTTTAGCTCAAAAGACAACTTTTTGCACTCTTTCAAAACCTGACGTCTTTCTCTCACCTGGTTCAAGAAACTGCTCCCAAAGGATGACTTCCTATCTGCCACAAAGGCACATAGATCTGTCTTCAATTTATTGAGAGGATGCTTCGCTAAATATCTAGCAAGGATTTCATTTGTTTGATTCTTCGCCTGATACCCACAAAGCATCACACAACACAAGCCAAGAGAGATCACAATTTTTGGTCAGGGTTCCAGAAGGCCAGGTGCAGTGTGCCAAGTAAAGAACAAACTGCTGTTCAGAAAGAGGAGAATGCAAAACTCTATGCCAGGAAATTGCAGTGTACCATGAGAAGCAGAGCAAGCTCTTTACGACGATCTATAAGATGCGGCTCTTCTTGACCCTCGGGGAATACATGGTCTAAGGCACTTGCATAAGCTGCCCAGTCTTTCTTTGCCATGGGAGATGGCCTCCTCAAGATGGATAAAACAGCCTGCAATTCAAAGGTAAACATCATAACTCATAGTTACAAGACTTCTAGACATGAAAAGGTTGTGGGAGTTTTATGCTGCAGTTTCTTTTCTGCAAAACTGATGAAACAACTCATGTACAATCCCCCAACCAACCAGTGGAAATCTTGAATAGAAAACAGAAATAAAAAAGGGTCTCTTTGACACTGAAACTGAAAAGAGTCTCTTTTATGCTGAACTTGATTTAGAGTAAGTTCAGAATGAATCAGTTTCCAAAGAAAAAAGCTCAAAAACATTTACCTCTGTCTGCACCTGCAGAAGAAGCTCCCTACTGAATCGGTTTTCCATGGTTGCTGCCACTCCTGTGGATGGGTCTCTGGAACCTTGCCCTATCAGCAGCTTGAGCAGTGGAATAGCTCGGGCATCAAGTTGATTTGTCATAACCAACTCTTCCAGGTACCGAATGGCTACTCGCTCTAGTAAGGAATGGCATTGTGCCTCCTCTATATCTGGGACATGTGCTATAATGTCTGCATTTTTTTTTACACCATTTGAAAACTCTTAAAAGCCAAGCAAAGTAGGCTATTATCTCCCTCCGCCCCCCCAAGAAAAAAAACCATGGAAAGCCACAATGTGATTGATGGTGTCTCTCTTTTCCAAATCTTGTATTTCTACACCCAATCTCTCACCAGATAATGAACCAGAGAGCAAGTGGGTATTCAGAATTCTTTCTTCTGATTGTTTGGAATTCTTTCTTCAACTGCAATTTAGGCACTAAAATGATGTGTGAAGAAGAAAGAAACTATTTCTCAAGTGAATTAGGGCTAAGCCAGTTTATGTAGTTTGTTTTCATTTCTTGGAATTTTTGTGTGTGGTGGAACAGAAGAGAGAAGCCCTCGGGCAAATGAAGAAGAAAAAGAGCGGAAACAACAAGCTCTCACCTTTGAGGAACATAGGTCGGAAATCAGGAAGCTCCACCAATTTCTCCAGTACCCATTTCCATGCCAGACCTACTGAAGCTTGAGGTGTGGCCATTACTTCACTCTCTTTCTCTCTCTCTGAAAATTTCCCACAAGAAAACACTCACAACCAAAAGCCCTAAAACCCACAAAACACAAAAGCAGAGACATGCACAAACAGAAAAACACAAAAATCAAAACAACCCAATCTCCAAAACAACCCAGAAAACACACATTGAATCTTCTTCTCCTTCTTCTCCTCTACTGCTTCTCTGTGGGTGAAATCCTTTTTCCCCAAATCCCTAATCAAAACATGATGTTTCTGAACACCAGTGTGTTGATCTAAAACACTTTTAAATTTTTTTCTCTACTTCTTCGTCTTCTTCTTCTCTTGCGGGGTTTTCTTTTTCTCCCTAAATCCCTAAATCACTTTGCAAATCCATTTTACCCCATTCAATCTTCAGCGCTTGAAGCTTCTTCTTCCAATCAGACTGCCCATTTTGGTCTCTGCAAAACTCCAGGTACCCACATCACACAATTTTAGACCTAATCAGAATGGATTAATTTTGGGGTGGGTATGTAAGTAGGTGATTAGCCACTAATTGCGATTAGTGTTTAAAATCAGGGTTTTTGACACGAGCATTACATAATTTTAGAAGAAAAATTAGGGTTTTTTTTTCTTACATGAGCATTATGCAATTGTAGAGCTAAAAGTGGGGTCTTTTTACATGAGCATTACATAATTTTAGACTTAAAATTAGGGTTTCTTACATGAGCATTATGCAATTTTAGACCTAAAATTAGGGTTTTTTTTTTACATGAGCATTATTTAATTGTAGACCTAAAAGTAGGGTCTTTTTACATGAGCATTACATAATTTTAGACCTAAAATTAGGGTTTTTTACATGAGCATTATGCAATTATAAAACTGAAACTAGGGTTTTTTAACATGAGCAGTACAAAACTTTGCATTTTTCATCATGCTCTACTTTTATTTTGACTCACTTTCTTTTAAATTCATGAATTTGCACCAACAATTTATCATTTCCTATTTTAGATTCATTCTTGGTTTTCTATTCATGCTTCATGGAAATGCTTTCAACTTTGCCTCATGTTTGTTATTGCATGTGTATTTTTATCTTCTCCATCAAATCACATGCCAATATTAATTGTATTATCTCATTCCTTTGTTGTATTTGTTTTCTTTTCACATGTTCATTTTTTTCTTACATTTTACAATGTTCATAGGTTTGTATTTTTGGGTTTGTTAACGATGCTTTCCTTGCAAACCTCCAAATTTTGTTTATGTTTATAAAACAATGAAATCATAAATCTTTTTGTTTTCTCATCGTTGTTCTATCACATTTTGGATTATGTCTACACAAGTCGTGTCCACCTTTTATGTCTTTTTCTCTTTTTTTGAATGTACCTCCAACATAGATGAGTTATTTTGTGTTATTACCATGGACAATATAATGGAAAAATATGTTGTTTATGATGAGGGTGTATGTTGCTATGTTTTGATTTCATTTTCACTCTTGTTCTTTCTATGGATATGAAATCCATACAATGCAAACCCAACTATCGATTGAACTAACATAGAATAGTTTCTTCTCATCTTGTTTGCACTCCTCAATCATCATGTCCAGTTTTCTTATTGTTTTGTGATAGAATTTAAAGCCATTAGGTTAAAAGCCATGAAACATCACATAGCTTTCTTAAATTTTTATTGCTAAATGTGAGGATGATAGATGGATAGAAAACTTTACAATGAACCAAAGTCTACTTTGTTTGGAATTGCTAATTAATTGTAGCTTATTTTGATAAAGTAAGTTCCTAGACATCCAATATCAAATAGCAATCCTATTGAACCACAAGTGTGGTGTGTTATTTATAAGTTGGCCATGAGTGTTAACTTCTTGATTTATAATGAACTATTTGCACATTTTAAGTTTATAATGCTCCAGTTCATTGTTATTGTGAAATGACTTCATTTTACAATTGGAGTAGAAATGAATGTTGTGATCAAGGACTTCAAGAAGTGGTATGGGTTGTTAAATGTACATGTTGCCCTAAATTATACCCACATTCCAATCTCTAAACATCTTAACATTTTTCATGAGAACTAATTCTACCATAAAATGAGGTAATATTATACAAATCACTAGCAATTATTAGTTTTTTTCAAAATATTTCATTTTTTTAACAAAAGATCTTTATTATTTTAGAATTTCAACAATCAAGAATAACTACATGCGATGCACCTTTATTTCCCAACATTTAATGATAATCTAATGGCAATGATAACCATTGGTTTGAAGAAAGTTAAGAGTTTGATTATAAAAACTTTAAACGATATTGTACCTTTGAAACTTCTTTTTCTCAACTATCCCTTTTGGGAATTATTTAGTCACAAAATAATGGTAGGTATAATGTTTCATTGTGGTTCTTATTATTTGTGAATTGCAACTAATTTTTTTGTAAAATTATTAATAAGTGTATATAACTCCAAATTTTACAAAGGTGTGGATCACATAACATATAGGTACTATTGCAATTTGTTTCATTATGTCAATAAAAGTTCAGATCACACTCCTTTACACTTGTTGGGTGACAAGGGTTATCCCCTTATTAATTAAATTGTGACACCTCCAAGAAGGAAGGGCAACACAACATTAATTACAAATGCCCTACAATAATATAATAATAATAATAATAATTGATTGATTTATAATAAAAATAATAATTTTTTGATATTTTGAAAAAAACTTGTAAAAAATTGATGCAAAATTTATATTTGCATGTTGTTTTCTTGATATGCCTACATTTTGTTTATTACACAAGTTGTTGAAGTTTAAGGATGATGTAAACATTGAATGACCACTTTGCCAAATTGACTTGAAAACAAGCATGTAAGGGCAAGCCCATCCTTGTGTAATACCACTAGGAATGTCACACCTTGATTTTCTTAACCCATCAAACTTTGAAAAATCATAGAAAATATTTAAATAAATATTTTCATTTTTTTAATGAATAAATTTATTACGTTCCACAAATTTTTTAATTTCAATAATATCAAGAATATTGTGTACTTTTATGTTTTTAATCATTGCATTTAGAAAAAAAATTAGGAACATAACATTAGTTACTTACCTTGAACTTTTTTGTTAGGAACACAAATTTGAAACATGATTTCAGAATTTTCTTGAGAATTTTTTTCCTAAGATAATTTGGAAGTCATTCTATTTTTAATTTTTTATTAGGCAATTGATTGAGTTAGTATAATTTAGTTAGGAATTCTCAAAGTTAAAGCTATCAATTTCTAAAGGGGCCATTTTAATCAAAAATACAATATTTTAACAATTTTCAATTTTTTAAATTCCAGAATAAACTGCAAGCCATATATTATTGCATTCAATTGATAAATATGAGGGAACAATAATTTATAGTTATGAAAACATTTAAAGTAAAGGGTTTAGAAAAATGATTTGGTTGTTTTTTGTTTTTTAACCATTTTTTGAGGTGATTCCTAAGGGTACCACCCAAGGATGTGTTTGCTCGTAGCTGAAAATAAAACTACACATTTTAAGTACTACAACAAAAAATCCAAAGATTCAATCATAAATTGTAATTTAAGAAAGATCTACAAGATGGACACCCTATGAAGGGAGTTAATTCATTACCCCAATCAACAAAAAAACATCACAATATTTGGTATTTTGAATCTTAGATCTTTCCTTTAATGTCATTAAGAAAACACAAATGGGTGATTGTTGTGTTCAAAGATGCAATATGTACATAGTTCTGGTTGTGCACTAGTCAATTTGTACTTATGAAACCCATTCCAAGTGAAACTTGCTCACAACTTTGTTCAATTATTAACATAGTTAACAACCATATCTAATTAACCTCAAACACAATATTTCTTGTTTACTTCTTAACTTTCAATTTATTCAATTTTCTTTGGAAGCTGCAACATATTTCACATGTAATTTATAATCTTACACTTAACAACCTTCTTGCAACTATTGTTTTTAAATTTTTGTGGTTTTTTAAAATGTTTATATTTTTCAAGATTTTAAAACAAAACACTTTGGTGGACATACAAAAATGATTTTCATCTTGTTTTTTGTGATGAAAAAATTGGACAAAAATACATTGTACAAAAATTGAAAAGGAATTTAAATAGAAAAATAATATGAAGAAAAGAAAAAGGTGAATGCATGTTAGAGTGCAAACAATTTGAAGGGGAAAAAAACTAAATATAATATCAAAAGTATTAACACATAAAATTTCATTCATTTTGAATTATTTCAAAAGTCACATATAAATGGTTTGGGCCTCAAAAACTAAAATAAATTATAAGAACCATGAATATGCAATTGATTCATAATTATGCATTTGTGTAAATGCACACCAATAATTTTATAATGGTTTTTAAAAAATTATTTGACATCATATAACTTTATTATAATAACTTTTTTTCATCATTGAATTACAACACTCAAGGTTGAAAATCTAACTTCATTACACACCCAACCCTAAATCCATAATAAACTCCCAACATAAATTGATCGTTGTCACATCCAATTGGCTCCCATGTTCAACATTTAGTTCCATATCTATGTGTGTAATTTTTCCCTTATAGATTTGGTCTTGGTATTTTACCTTGGTAGTATTCAAGCTAGTTCAAGAATATGGACTTTGTTTCTTTACTAACAATTTATCATTAATCATAAGAATTACTATCAACAATTTTGGGTTGATTGAGGGTAATTGCACCTCAAAACTTGCGAAACTTGATGTAATTATATTCATTGATAGTTTTTCAAGAGATTTAACATTTTTTCCTTAATTTTGTATGGTGTAATCAATAAAAAAGAAAATGCCTGATAAACTTCGCAACCCTAACATCTTTTAAACAATGACATAATATACACAATTCAAGTTGATTTTGACAAGTTTCACCACCTCCAATATGCACATAAAAACCATATGATATTCATGCAAGGATGAACTTCACCATGTGCCTACTTCTAGAAATCCAAACATGAACTACATAAGTTTATTCAAAAAAAATTTAATAAGAATTGATTTATTTGATTTGATGGAATACCATTTGTGCACAATTCAATAGTGGAATAATTGCTAAGGTTGAATAACTGAACCCACAACAAGCATGGCAAGTTCTTTCATTCATTGATTTCCTCCCTAATTGTAATCAAGTTTTTTTTTTGCATTTTGACAATTGCAAATCTCATAGATCTTAAGGCATTATTTTTACAAATGCTTATAATATTGCATAAACTTTAAATCTAGCTACGGTAGCAACACATTTCTTTTTTTGCAACTCATAGTCATTTGAATCAACAATGAAATGCAAATTATTACAAGGAAATTAATATTGGCACAAAAATGCAATGATGAATAATAGTCTTGATGTGGGAATTGTTGGCAATTAATAACACTTTGGAGGCCTTAAAATGATAATGAACCATTGGGGATGTTTTCCATAATATTCAAGTTGAAAATTTTCAAAATAGAAGTTGACTAAGGTGCTATGTTAATTAATTTGATAATGAGAAGACAGTGATTGCAAAAAATAAATTCAGATGCAATTTCCAAAGGTTTATAACTTTCTAATTATAAGAGTATTGGCGAATGTGCAAATGATTGACAAGAACAAACTAAACAATTTTCTTTTCATTTTTTTGTTTATGTAAATGTGATTCTAAGTAGCTTTTATCTTTTGATTGAATGCAAAAAAATCTCAAAATTTTCAACGATTTTTAAGATACATGTTATGTATATTTTGTGGCATGAAGAAGAATGCTACTCATGGTTTAACATCGATTTAAGATTGAACATTAATGAAATTTTACCTTCCTATAATATGAGTAGGAGGGATTTTTGTGATTACTAAAGGGCCCAATCTAATCATTTTCATAAAAGGCCTATTGTGTGCCATAGGTTATATCTAAACCTACTATTAGAATTGTAAACATTTTAGAAATAAACATAAGCATGACATTTGCATTAAACCCCAATTTGCTATAATTTTAAAAATCCAAGTCAATTTTTTAATCAAAAGATAAAGATCGATTTAAACACACATTAGATCATGACAATTCTTAACAATATCTCCAATATTTCAAATCATAGGCAACAACAAAACCAATGTAGGTTTCAACTTTTTTCTCAACTTTACAACAAAAAAAACTTTTTTTTGTAAATTGCATAATGTAATGATATCTACAATTGGGAGGCACAAGAGAATCAGAATGAAAGAGATTATAGATAGTAACCCAATAATTCAATAACTATAATACTAAATTGTGTACATTTTAGCTACCTTCATACCTTTACAATCAAAACCTCAAGGTTTCAAATTTTTCTTTTCTTCTTTAAATATCCATTAAAACTTTGCAAATGATTTAGTTCCCCCTTAGTCATTAGAATGTATTTTGTACTTCTATTTTGAAATAGTACTTCCATTATAGACCTATCCACATGTGACATACAAATATGAATATTTGCCATAACTTATTGCATGTAACATGAGACCTATTTTTTTCTAGTGTCATCAAACATTTTCCATTCTAGCACTCCTCATTTGCATTTTGATAGTACAACATAATGAGAAAACAAAAGAATAATTATGTCAATAGTCAATTTGATATAAAGATAAAATTTTCACATCAAATCTCTAGCATAAGACATACAACATGTCTATTATTAATAAGAAAATGAGATGTAAAACATTACTTGCCATAGCCTTGTGTCCATCTATTTTGTCATTGATGACAAGAGAAAGGAACGAAGTAAAAGGATAAAACAAAACCTCATAACATGGTAGGTCAATTGTAGAATGGTCCTCTTTGGATGTATGTTCTCTAAACATTGGACTTGTCATATATAACCAATCAACTATTTGTGTTTGCCCCATACATGCTTGGTAAAACCTAAAATCATACATGCATGTCTACTATCTTGGGCCAATAATAAATTTTTATAACATAAAAGGCAACAAAATTACAATCAATTAATCAATTATAAATCAATTTTATTATGATTTTTGGTATTACATCTTCGTCAAAACCTTATTGAAGTTTTTTAAATAACATCAAATTAATAAAAAACATTTATATGTCAAAAAAATTTGTATATTGAAATTTTAATTTATTTAAAAATTGTTGTGTTTTATTTTAATCGATTCTTGCATAATCTTTCAAATCAATTTTCTAAGAATCTCATTTTAATAAGTTTAAAAAGAATTTAAAATAATTATTTGTATGTTTATAAAAAAAATTCATTTTAAAAATTAGTCATATAAATTGTTTTTTACATTTCACAGTGATATGAAACCTTGTGATACAAAGGGGGAAAAAAAATGATAATACAAGCATGATTAAATCAATTACCCAACATTCATATTTTGAAAAGAAACCCAACAAGTAGATGGGTAGACTTCAAAACAACCCATTAATTGGATGGGTGCACCAAAAATCTACACATGTTCATCCATTAGCTTGGGGCAATAACAACATAAGGTTTGCACATAGGATCACTATGTAGTTGAACAAACCTAAAATTTGTAAAGATAAATAAGATAAGTACACCAACAAAGAACAAAAATATGTGTATCATGACAAGTGTAGTGATGCCCAAATAATTTTGATCCTCTCCAAACATCATCTACCTTTATACAATAAAACCTGTCTAAAGTGATATTGTTGGGACCAGAGGTAGGATATCACTTTATACAGGTTATCACTTTAGGCAGGTACAGTACATACAGTATCATACACACACGTTTTCCTTTTTTTTACCGTTATCGTTTGTACCGTTAAGGCGTTAGTTCGTGGCTGTCGTACTCGCATGCCGGGGGAAGTTCCACAGAAAAAAAACCCTTGTTTGCGTGTGGGTCCACCTCAAGAACCGTGTTGCAAGTACCACCCTGTCACATCCTCATGCACAAAGTCTTCTCCATATCGAAGAAAGGTCAGCAATACACCACGATGACGGACGAGGTCCGCCTCGCCCTCGTACGGTACAAGAAAGATCATCCTGGTGCCACATAGAAAGAACTGATCAAGTGGCTGGAGGACACTCATTAGTTCAAGGTCAACCAAGCAACGGTGTCAGGCACACTCAAACGGTTGGCGGAACTGCTCACCAAGGCCACCACCTCCAACCTCAACTCCAAGCGTCAGAAGACAGTGAAATTCCCTGTCATGGAGGTTGCCTTAGCTGAATGGTTCCTTGCCAACCAGGAACACGTCAACCTGAGCGGGGACCTCATACATGAGAGCGCAATGAAAATCATTGACCGCCTGTACCCGGATCACCCGCCGTTTGAGTTTTCAAATGGCTGGTTTGAAGCTTTCAAGGTCCGTCACGGGATCAAGAAGCATCGCAGGTTCGGGGAAAGCGGTTCAGTCGACATGACTACTGTTGCAGTAGCCCTTCCGGGAATTCGTCAAGTTCTTGACGCGTACAAATGGCGTGACATCTACAACATGGATGAGAGTGGGTTGTTCTACTGCATGCAGGTACATACTATAAGTTCAAAAAGATATCAAATGAGTTTGTCCCTGGCTAACTAAGCATCTTCGCCCGCATTGCAGGCGGAAAACTCCCTTGCGACAAAGTAGCTCGAAGGCAGGAAACAGAGCAAGGAGCGCTTGACCCTGGCGCTGTGTTGCAACGGCAACGGCTCTGACAAGCTCCCACTATGGGTGATTGGCAAGTTTAAGAACCCCAGGTGTTTCAAGAACATCAACGTCACGTCACTTGGGTGCGTATACGGGAACAATGCGTCCGCGTGGATGACACAGATCATCTTCCTGGAGTGGCTCCGGGCATTTGATCTCCATGTTTCCGGCTAGAAGGTCCTCCTGATCCTGGATAACTTCAGCAGGCACACTCCGGTGGAGAAGATTCCGGATCACATCCGCCTTCGGAACACGACCATTCTCTACCTACTTTCG
>Ga0116227_10006256_pt1 | contig 24299 bp, 22 predicted proteins | sample S1TSphgellanicum_FD_89693 | JGI IMG/M metagenome (GOLD analysis project Ga0116227, IMG submission 89693) | Host-associated microbial communities from peat moss isolated from Minnesota, USA - S1T2_Fb - Sphagnum magellanicum MG | ecosystem: Host-associated > Plants > Peat moss > Unclassified... | reverse complement strand
GAGAAAGGAGAAAGAAGAAAGAAGGAAAGAGAAGAAAGGAGGAAAAAAGGGAGGGAAAGAGAGAGAGAGGGAGAAAGAGAGAGAGAGGGAGAGAGAAAGAAAGAGAGAGAGAGAGAGAGAGAGAGAGAGAGAGAGAGAGAGAACCAAAACCCAACACAAAAAAAAACACCAGAACGGGAAGAGGAACGAGCTAGATGCAGTAACCAGCAACAACAACAAAGCCGAGAAAAGAGTCACACGAGAATGGCGTTGCAGATTCAAAGCTCCGCCCGCCCGGAGGTTACCAAATGCGTTGCAGTTCACAATCCGGAGACGAAGAAGCAGAAGCAGAAGCAGAAGAGGAAGAGGAAGAAGGGGGAGAGAATAGCAGCAGCAGCAGCCGAGGAGTGGGTAGGTGGGGGAGGAGAAGAAGTGGGTAGACTCGTGATGAGAGGAGGAGGAGGAGAAGAAGAAGAAGAAGGGAAAAAGCTCCTGCGGAAGAAGGGTGCTGTTGTTTCCGTTTCTGCAGAGCTACCGCACTTCCTCTACAGCAACGAAAAGCTTAACAAACGCGCCATAATGATTGCTGTTGATGATCTTCTCACTCTTAGTATTCTTCCATGAGACAAAAAGAGAGAGACAGAGAAAATATACAGACAGACAGTGATGGGAAGAAGGGGATCATGGCCAGACTGGACGACAGAAAAGCGGCAAAGATGGAAAAAAAAAGGAAAAGGAAAGGGGCAGCTTGTAACAGCCTCTTCTAGGTCAACACTGCAGCATAGCAAAATGCCGCGTCGTCGAACCGAATCACGCGCCGTTCGTTGGAGGAAAAGGGGAGAGAGAGAGAGAGAGAGTTATCAGACAAGACGATGATCACGGACCCATCACCACGACGACGATGATGACGACCACGGCCTCCCAGGATGAATGTCCGTTTACCGCTCACTCTCTCGCGCGCGCGCTCATCTTCTCTCGACTCTCAAATCTCTCACCAAGACCCACATACCCACAAACCCACAAATGCGAGAGACTTTGCTGTCTGTGAGAGAATCGCGCACGAAGAGCATCCTCCTCACCCCCAGCCCCAACCCCGATCCTTTGAAACCTAAAACCCTAACAAAACCCTAAAACATCGAAACCGTCGTGAAGAAGATCTCGACTTTCTTAAGAAAACAAAATTCTTTTCGTTTTTGGGTGGGCGAGAGAGAGAGAGAGAGAGAGAGAGAGAGAGAGAGAGACGATGTCGACGTTGAAGCGGAAGGATTCGATGATGCTGAGAGGGGAAGGAGACAGACTCGATGTCACTCCCTTAGGAGCCGGCAACGAGGTCGGCCGCTCCTGTGTCTACATGACATACAAAGGAAAGACTGTCCTGGTAAGCTTCCAAATCTTTGTTTTCATGGAGACCTTGTTGTTGTTGTTGTTGTTTTGGTTCTCAACATGTGAAGATGATTCTGAAGAAAACAGTAGAAGACAAGATGCAAACAAAGTCCTTCAGCCTTTTTTGTTTGTAGCCAGCTGTTGTTGTTGTTGTTGTTGCAAAATTCCCTCGAGCTCTTGTTTTTCTGTAGCTTGTTGTTGCTGTTAGTTGAGGCTTTTGATTGCTGCAACAACCACATGTTCTTGTGGCATTTTCTTGTCAAAAAACTGGCAATGTGAGGGGGACAATGCATACTTGTCTGTAGGAGAAAGTTCGGGTCTTGACTGGTATATTTGGGGATGGGATTTTGTGTTTGCAGTTTGATTGTGGGATTCATCCAGCATACTCAGGCATGGCAGCTTTGCCCTATTTTGATGAAATTGATCCCATCACCATTGATGTTCTTCTTGTCACACAGTGAGTTTCAAATCACCCACCTCTCTCTCTCTCTCTCTCTCTCTCTCTCTCTCTCTCTCGCGGGTGGGTTCTTCTTTCTTTCTGATGGATCAGTTCTGTTGTCACTTTTGTAACTTTGATTTTGCTTTCTTTTCTTTCATGCTTAAAGCCCTAAAAAAAAACCTTCTTCTGAAAGTCCCCAAACATACTCAATTCATTTCTTTCTTTATTTCTTGGCTTTGATTAGCTGCCTGCATTGAGCTTTTGCTTTTTGACAATGATTTTCTGTCTCTTCTGTTGTTGTTGATCATGATTTGATGACACCCAAAAATACAGTTCCCCTCTCTTCTCTATCTCTCTGTGTGCACTGAAAGCTGCACTATCATTATTCTATATCCCACTTGCCATTTTTGCTATTAGATGAATACTCATTGGCCACTTTTGTTTGTGCAGTTTCCATCTTGACCATTGTGCATCCCTGCCTTACTTCCTGGAGAAGGTGAGACTTTTGAGACTTCTCTTGTTGTCCCTTTCCTTCTTGCAAGTGTTCATGTTTTAGGGTTCAGAAATGCCATTGTGATTATTGAGGTGGCTTGGCTTGCAAACCGTACATGGACCAAAGTATGTTGTTTTCAGCATTCACAATTGAGGATCACAGTGACAATAACATGTCCCATATTTTAGGGTTTTTCTTGGTTGAAAGTTCTCTCAGCTTTTGTTCGATAATGTGTCCCTTTGTCAAAACGGTAGGAGTAGCACAACAACATAACATTTCTTTTGAACGGATCCCCAATTGAAAGGTTCTGTGGCTAATTTTTTTGTGTGCTCAATTAGACCAAATTCAAAGGAAGAGTTTTCATGACGCATGCAACAAAGGCTATCTACAAGCTTTTGCTGTCGGATTTCGTGAAAATTAGCAAAGTGTCAGTGGATGATATGTTGTATGATGAACAAGACATCGCCAGAACTATGGACAAAATTGAGGTACCTATCGACTTGCTGATAGATTGAACCTCTGGATGGTACAGTGTTTTGTTGGCAGTTGCTAATAGTTTTCTATTGCTTGGAAAATAGTAGACCTTAACCCTTCCAAGAGAGGGGAGTGGGAGCATGCTAGTTGAGAGAATGAATTTTTCCTTCTTGAGCGTTTCACGTATTAGTCATGTACTAGGAAGTGATGGCAGTTTGGGTGGATTTCTGCTCATTGCCTTTCTGTGAGGTGCAGGTTATTGATTTTCATCAAACTATGGAAGTGAATGGAATTCGGTTCTGGTGTTACACAGCAGGCCATGTCCTGGGTGCTGCCATGTTCATGGTGGACATAGCTGGAACACGAGTGCTTTACACAGGGGACTATTCATGTGAAGAAGATCGTCATCTCCGAGCTGCAGAAATGCCACAATTCTCACCAGATGTATGCATTATTGAATCAACTTATGGTGTTCAAATCCACCAGCCTCGTATCATGCGTGAGAGACGGTTCACTGATACTGTGGCTCAAACTGTTACCCAAGTATGTATGCTCATAAAACATTCCATTGATCAGAATTTCTAGTCCTCTGCCCATGACCATGAGCACTGCCAATGTTGCAGGTTTTTATTTTTTAATTTAAAAAAAAATGTCCTGGGTGGTCCTTGCTAGCGATTTCTCCAATGGAAGATTTGGTTTACAGGGAGGCAGAGTGCTCATTCCTGCATTTGCACTGGGACGAGCTCAAGAACTTCTTCTAATTCTGGACGAATACTGGGAGACACATCCAGAGCTCCAACACATTCCAATCTACTATGCTTCTCCACTTGCAAAGAAATGCATGGCAGTATACCAGACTTATATCAATGCAATGAATGATCGCATCCAGAAGCAGTTTGAAGTAACACTATTGCCCACCCTTTACTCCCTAAACCCTTATTCCTAAACCCTAAACTCTAAAACCTAACCCAAGAGATTCATGTTGGTGTTCCAATAGTCAAGGTGTTGATGGGTAGCTGTTGATGAATGAACTTTCAACTATGAAGACAAGGTTGAGTCCCGTTATCTTGATCCTTGGGTATTTGGTCCTCTTGCCTCCCCTCACTGTGGTTTGGTAATAGGACTTTTTCTTGGCTCACATTAGCCAAAATCTCAAGGCTGAGATCTCCCATATCTTCTGGAAGTGGGACAGATCCTCATTGAGCAGATTTTTTTTTCACGTTATGAAATCCTACAGGAAATCAAGAGTTTTACAATCTAAATATATATTGTAAACCTGTCATAGACCTAATGTAGTTGAGGCTTTTTGGATTGTAAGAGAAAACACTGTGGGAAAATGTGTCCTTGCTGTTTCAAACTAAGGCTGAAATTTTGGACAGGTTTCGAATCCATTTAACTTCAAACACATCCTGCCATTGAAGAGCATTGAGCAGTTTGAGGATGTTGGACCTGCAGTCGTAATGGCGAGCCCAAGTGGACTACAGAGTGGATTATCGCGGCAGCTATTTGACATGTGGTGCCAGGACAAGAAGAACTCTTGTGTGATTCCTGGTTATGTTGTTGAAGGTACGCTTGCGAAAACAATAATGAATGAACCAAAGGAAGTGACTCTCTTGAGTGGCCTTGTTGTCCCTCTCAACATGCGGGTACAATACATTTCATTCTCAGCCCATGCTGATTTCACACAAACAAGTGCTTTTCTCAATGAGCTTCGACCGCCCAACATAATTCTGGTCCATGGAGAGGCAAATGAAATGGGGCGTTTAAAGGCAAAGCTCATTACTCAGTTTGCTGACCAAAATGTGAAAGTGTTATCACCAAAGAACTGTCAAACTGTGGAGATGTATTTCAAGGGCGAGAAAACAGCAAAAGCTGTTGGACGATTAGCTGAAAAACCTCCCAAGGTAGGTGATCCTGTAAGTGGATTGCTGGTTAGGAAAGGCTTCATGTATCAGCTCATGGCTCCTGAAGACCTCCACAGTTTTACACAGCTCTCGACAGGAAGTGTGATGCAGCGGCAGTCTGTACCATACAAGGGAGCTTTCACTGTTTTGAAGCACCGGTTACAACAAATGTATGAAGGAGTGGAAGTGACCAAGGCTGAAACCCCAACCCTAAAAGTTCACAGGAACCTTACAGTAACTCAAGAGGGGTCAGACTATGTGGTTTTGCAATGGGTTTCCGACCCAGTGAGTGACATGGTTGCAGACTCTGTTGTATCGATGATTCTGAAGCTAGACTCTCAATCAATGTTTGGAATTGCATCAAATGGTTTCCGTGCAAAGGAGGCTCAACTTGAGAAGAATGAGATCAAAATTGTTCACTCACTGCTTGTCTCTCTTTTCGGGGATGTGAAATTGGATGAGAAGCTGCAGATCCTGACCATTACAGTTGATGGAATCGTAGCAACAGTTGACCATGCAAACAAAGGTATAGAGTGTAAGGATGAGAATCTGAACGATCGTATACGGGTTGCTCTTCGTCGAATTCAAACTGCTTTGTATCCCTTGGACTCGTGAACCCTCCTCTCCATTTGTATATATATATATACACACATGTTTTGTTCTACCCTTGCTTAGCTCTTTCTTCCTTCAAAATTAGACAAAGAGGAAATAGGAAAAAAAAAAAAGCACATTCTGCTTGCCAGATACTGTCGAGCATTATGTTCGTGAGCTGTTTGTTGTGGCAGATTCATTGAGCTTCCTTTAGGAGATGTGCAACTGATTTATCTGTAGTTAGTCATGATCATGGGATGAACAAGGACCAAGACTGAACTTCAAATTTTGAACTCTCAGTAATCTTCTTCTTCTTCTTCTTCTTCTTCTTCTTCTTCTTCTTGCGCACTTGTGAATAGCTCATGAATGTTTTGGGTCCATGTTGATGTTGGGAATGTTATGGGGATTGATTGTGTTATCACAGCCAGCTGCTGCCTCTTTTCATGTATTCTTGGGTGCGGCAATTGCCTGTGCTTTCTATCCCAGTTGTTGTGCGCCAATGAGTTGAGGAGAGCGTCGAGAAGTCTAGATTACTCATCAAATTGTGAATTGAAAATCGGGGTTTAACACAAAAATTGGGTGGTTTCTTTGGTTTACAACTAGGAGTTGAATCAATTATTCAAGTTTACACAACTAATAAAGTATTTATTTATGAATAGTTCCATAAATTCTCCAAGACTTTGGTGTTTTCCCCCCAAAATAAATTGGTTGTCTTTCCACACACCCTTTATCCAAGTTTGGGATAAACCCACATCCTAGTAATGAATGTATACACATTCACACACATAATAAAAACATAAACAAATATGTATCATATATTATATTATCATAACAATCACATATATAATTGATGGTCACATTTGAGGTGTTTGGTAACAATAATGTGAATGTGGAATTGCAATGATAAAAAGTTATATCCATAGTTATGGTATTAGGACTTTCATTTAAAAATCTTTGTAAAATGTAAATTTCAAAAATAACTACATGGGGTTATACATAAATTGTTTTGATTCTCCCTCATAGTTGTGATGTTTTTTTCACAGTATTTCTCTTTGGAACTTTTGATTTTGGTGAGGTTTTCTTTTCGTGCTTTGTGTAGTGTTTCAACAATTGTAAATTTTATAACACTTGAAGTCTCTTGGTGTGTTGCAAAGTACTATTGTAAAGAACAATACTGGGCACTGAGTGTGGTTGAACATATGACTGAAAAGGTTTCTTGGCATTTTTTGAAAGAGAACTATGACACAATACATGAATAATATTGATTGTTTAGTGGATTATGAACCATTCCCATGCAAGAGATTTGTTAACCTTTGAGATACTAAGTACGATTGTGCACAATAATTGTTGAATTTGCTATGGAATATGGATATTATGACCAAGGACCTAACACACATCCTTGATGAGATAATAACAAAATGGATTTCTCCTTTGACTACTAGATTCCTACAACCCAATTGAGATATAGCTATAAGTTTTGGCTCATTCTCAATGACTCCAAGTCCTTTAATGACCACATTTCAACCAAGTCCAAGTTTGACTTGAACACATGTAGTGCCAAAAGTAGTTATGCCACCAAGTGTTAATAGTTGCCCACCTATTATTTCAAGACATGAATGTTCATAATTCCAAACCTACCAACATAAGGATTAACATTATGTACCCTTATAGTTACACCTAAAATTAAACCAAAATTATTCACATTCCTTTTTTTTTCAAAATTTCATTTAAGGAACATCACCACAAATTTGGCAACATAGGTATATGGAAAAGACATCTTATGGTGAAGTTATTTAACAATCAAATGACAAACTGGTTACAACTTTAGAATGCATTCAAGAAAACAACACTAAATTGGAATGTGAAAGGACAAATGAAATGGAAAATCTTTTAAGAACAATTGAAATACAACAAAGAGAAGGACATGATTGCTTAAGAAAATGCACAAATTACACATATGAATCATGGTGTTTGATGCAAGCCATTTTTGGCATCATTGAAATTCTAAATATTAGCATATAAACAAACCATGTTCATGATAATTAAGTAAGAATTGATATGATTTCCTTGGACAAATAATGTGCCATTTTAGAAGCTCCAACCTCAGGTGAAAATCCTATTGATCATTGATTATGTGTTGCATGCACATTATAAGATTATGGGTTAGTTGCCTTTACATAATTTATTTGATTTTAATGTAATCAATTAAAAATTGATCAATTGAACATGTAGAAATTAGACATTATTGTTTTTGAAAAATTTGAAAATCATTAGCAACAACAACATCATTATTACAATGTAATGTTGCTTGACAATTTTGTTTGTGTATAATTCAAAGTAGATGGTAATGTCACAAATTTAAAAAATTGAAAAAGAAAACAAAAAAAAGTGACAATGTAACACTCTACATGATCAATCATGAACTAGATTGCATTGTCTCCCAAAATATATTCCCAATTTTGCTTTGATCTCATGTTCTTGTTTCAACCCTTCATTTTATTTATTGTTGCATCTCGAGGCTTAGGCTCATTTTTATTGTTTGTTAAATCTTCAATTTATAGTTGTTTAAAAAGTCTTTGCATCTCAATGGCATTTTGGTCCAATAACACATTTGGAAGTAATAACATGTTACCACATATGACAATAAGGTCATATGCAAATTTAATATTGATAACAATTTTTTGATTGATTGTTTCAAGATACCAAATGAATTTTCAATTACATTTTAATCCCTCTTTGATGTTTCTTATTGTACAAAGGCTTTAGCATGTTATGTTTGCCTTCCTTATAAAGGTATCACAAACTAGGGTAATAATGGGTATCCATTATTGTAAGACTTGAAACTTTTTGGGATAGTTAGTTTACACAAGTTAGAAGATGTTTTTTGACATAAAGAAAAATGTTTCAAAATTATTTTGTCATGCACATTCTTTAGCAATCTAATATACACATCAAGAAACTTTTATATTTTTCAATTACATGGTGGTAGATAATTGAATATCCTCCAATCTTAAAATAATAATAATCCTCAAGAAAATGTGAATGTTTTAGCAATATGAAAGTGGATACCATCACTAGCCCCAATGAGTTGTGACAACTTAGCCTATTCTTTGAAATCATTCATGTTTGACACTACTTGAACACCAATTGGCAACTATAGTAAACCCCCTTTATAATCACACCCATTTTAGTCACATTCTTGTTTGTGTCACACATTTTTTGGTAACCATCTGTTTTAGGAAGAAACACTATTCTTTTTAATCACTACTAGTTTGAACCCTGTGCCTAATGCACATGTGTGTGTGTATTTGACAATACATATTACAAAATTACGATTACAAACTACATTTCCAAAACCCCTTTATATACGACATTTCGCATGTATCCATCGAGACCCTGGCCACTAAAAATCTTGATGTTTGCACTGCTTGTGACTCGTGAAATAGCAACATACAACTGACCATGGGAATAGACCAGAAACGGCAAATATACCCCAATGTTGTTTAATGTCTGACTTTGACTCTTGTTGATTATGATCGCAAATGCCATTCAAATAGGAAATCGACGACAACGCAAAACAAATGGCCAATCAGTCCCGGAAGGGGACATGATGATGCGGGGTATGAACACACGTTTGTCGACATTGTTCCTTGTGACGATCTCCGCTTCAATGACACGCTGACCCAATATCTTAACAATCAACCTTGTACCATTGCACAATCCTATTGATTGATTGAGATTGTGCAACAAAAGGATTGGCACGCCCACTTTGAGTTCCAAGTTATGATTTGCAATACCGCCGAATTGCAAAGTGTTTAGAAATTCCACCGGATACAATGAATCCATTGAAACTCCTGCAGTAACACTTGCACAATTCTGTTGGAGTCAAAGAATTTGCAAATTTTTCAGATAGCGATTCTAGAATTGCATTGTTGACTTCATCAACGTCAGTATTTTTGGGGGCTAAAATGTTGCATTACATATGATACTTGGCATCTCTAGAGTGGCACTGGTGATTTGGCTAGATGGTTTGGATTAATCCTTTTAAGCTGCAATCTTCTATTGGTAGCCTCATATGGGATGGAATCTTGATCCAATCTGGATCGACGCCTTCTTCTTCTGCAATGACAGGAAGATTGATGTCTCCAACATTCAACACCCATTTGGTAAACTCTTGCTGTTCTTCAGAATTGGTTGCCATGATTCACATGTTGATATGAAGACAAAGAATTGTAACATGCTGCCAAAGATGCGATCGAGGCAACGAAACATTAACAATGTCTTTTCATCCTCCTTTGGGAATAACAGGTAAGATCTGTCGAAAATCCCCACCAAGGACCACATTTTCCCACCAAAGATTTTTTCGGCCTGTGTGTCATCCAATTGCATCAAATCATGCAGGGTTCGATCAATAGCTTTGAAAGTTCGACGATGCATCATCGGTGCTTCATCCCAAATGATCAGATCAGCTTTACGCACCAACTCGGCCACTTTCATCTGTTGTGTGATGTTGCAAGTTGACTCATCATGTAGATCAATTGGAATCTTGAATCTTGAATGGGCGATTTTGCCGCCTAGAAACAACAAAGATGTAATTCCTGATGAGGCAACTGCAAGCACGATTTTGCCTTGCCCTCGTAGACAGGACATAAGTGTTGTCCAAACAAATGTTTTGCCAATTCCACCACTGCCATACACAAAGAACAGTTTGCCCTCTTTGTTTGTCACGACATTCAAAATAATTTCATATGCGCACCATTAATCATCATTGAGCCTATCTTTTGCATTGTCTACATTTGTGATCAATGAATGCTGATCATAAGCTAGCTCTTCTTGGACCAATTGGTTTCCTCCATGAACAAAAGGGATGTAATTAGACTTGGGAAGCGTTAGAAAATCTTCTAGGCAGTGTCCGTTGCGCATGAGAACCTAATCGATCTCATACAATGCACGATCCTTTAGCGCATCCTCAAAAAGGGTAACAACTAGATCAGCATGCTCGCGGCGTGTCATTGCTTCAATGTCATCGTTCAAAGACTCCCAATGAGCATCCCATAGCTGTGTGGGATTCGTGACCTCACAAAACATCAACATGGAGGCAAACATGTCATGCAGCTGTGGTCCTGAGCCCCAAACACTGGCTTCTTCCAAGGTTTGATGCCATTCATTGTTGTCTGCAAGCAAACCCATTGCAATGCATGCATTTTTGAATGTGTCATGTTCTATGCCATCCACTGTCCACAAATGCTCATAGGATGTGGCATCGTTGACGCAATTCAACAACATTCACAAATAATAATGTTCACTCAATGTCAGGTGTGCATAATACATGCGACCAATGGCAAAGCCTCTCTTGTGCATTGTCCATCGCTTCAACTTTTGATTCCACACCCATTGCTAAGGGAATTAATCGAACGTAAGGCTTTGTGCAACTTCCGATTCTTGGTTTGTTTTGAACCATTCTATGAGCATCATTCTGAAAATGGCTGACCGTGTTGCCACTTCCTACACATCATCGTCACTATTAAACAACACGATTTGTTGATTGGGCAAATGGTATTGCAGACGTTCAACGGTAGGAAACTGCTCATGCATATCAAACTTGAAGATGCGCCACGCTGCTTCCGATGTAGATACATAGCGACAGTCGAGATATTTTTTAATTTCATCAGCTTCGACCACATTCCCTTCGGTGGCATTGTCGTTTTGGCGTGAGATCTCAACAATTGCATGATCATGTCCTTTATATACATACTTGAATAGATACTTGATTGCACGAATGTTGTTGCAAACCTCAACATTGATGTGCGCATCGTATTTGGTCAATAAATAGACATTGTGTGATAACACCCAACGATTGTCCAATTCAATGCCATGAACCAAAAGTGTGTGCCCCGTATCTCTACACCGATAAATAGGATATTCGTTTATTTCCATCACCGTCTCGGATTAGAACTTGTGTGGATATTGTTTTTTGCATTTGCTTTCTTCCATGCACGGGGCATTTGGAAACACAGCTCCACATGGACCATGCATTATGCATCTAACAACCGTCTCGTGGGCCAACTTTTTTGTTTTTGAATTCGGAAGTTCAGCACTGATCATGCGGTCTACATCCTCAACCGTGTGTGGCTTGCAGTCTTTGGTAAAGAAGATGAGAATGTGTGCATGCGGCAGCCCACGCTTTTGAAATTCAATGACATAGATTCCTGTAATCGTGCATCTTAGAATATGCTTTTTGTGAATGTCATTGATCAATTCCTTTAGTTTGATTTTGAACACTCAGGTTACCAAATCTATTCAATCTTGAGGTTGTTGTCCAAGTAGCAACGCTCTTTTGATTTCAAGCCATTGGGGATTGCAAATGAATGTAACAAGTGCATTCGGGCAGCAGGCCCATCTACAGATTGCCATGGCATTTTGATAATTCTAAACCATGTGACGTGGACCTACTGTGAAAGAAGATGGTAGATGCTTGGCAATCTTTTGTGGAAATTATTTATGATTTTGATCCTTTGTCCGATGGCAACAACGCTATTGTCGCCTGCAACGATGGTGTCCTAAAGGCCTTGATAAAGATCCACACTAAGTTTTTTTTTATTCAGGCGCAAATACTTCAAGCGATTTTGTTCGATAACCGCATAAGCATCCACAATGTATTGATGCCTCAATCGGTCACCCCGAAGTAACTCAATGCCATGAGTGTTTCAATGTTGAAGTCGATAACCATAAAATTTGGCCATTGTCACATTGCAATGCTTTCTTTGAAGCTTAGATTCTTCCGCATGGTCTTCATCCAAATTTGCATGAGCAACAACACCATTAAGCAGAATATTTGGATGCCATCCATCCTCACCATAAGGAAATAACAACGGATAATGTAGAGCCATGTATCCCACATGTAGTTCGGAAATGCGTTGAAACAGGCTAACTTGCTGAGCAACGACGACATCATGTCTGTCTACAGCCTTAGAACCATTTCCTACCATCAATGCAGTGACTTCATCAGCCGTCGGCACATTGTATCGGCGGGCATTCTTTGTTCGAGAGGCAATGAGACGCAATTTCAGATCCATGGGAGCACCTTCTGTTACCATTATGTCCCTTGCCATTTTGAACATTTTGACATAGGGATTAATATTATACATCATGGTCAATAACTGATCCAACGTCGTTGGATCAAGTGATGGCATAACGGCATGGCGGTTTTGATGTTCGTGTTTCGTATCATGAATGTACAATTGTGCAAACTGTGGACGTTGTCCTTCAGTAGGACATAGGGTTTCGATTTTGTGATAAAGTTCACTTTGAATGCGAAAGGAGTACGGTCCAGTGCCTCTGGTTACCAACTCATCAACTTTGGCACTAAGCGAAGTGAATGCCAACATCGAATTGTACATGTGAATCTGATCTCGAAATTTGACGGCACTGCTTTCTTTGCTGGTTACAAGAACTTCCAGCTTTTACGGTGTTACAAAAAGACTCGGCAATAGAACTTTGCCATTCTCGTAACATAAAGAAAATTGTGGGTTGTTATTGCTTGATTTTGCTAATCGTTCTTTGATCCACATTTTCGTGTTGTAGAATCCACATATTGTGTCCATTTTTCCACAATCCCATCGTTTCGGGGTTGATGCGTTTTCATCTCCAAACAATTGTAATGCGTCATTGCCAAGAGAAGGTTGTGCACATGCTGCCACTTGTTGTACGGTTCGTTGTTCTTGACATAGATGATTATTTCGCTCTTGTGACGTTTTAGATGGCCCGGTTGACTTTGTATGTTGCCTGGCATGTCATTCTCTCTGTAGGCGATTACGACGTTCACGTGTAGATTCTAACGTGTCTTGATTGAATTTTGCTGGAACATTAATATGTGGAACATGATTTTCCAAAGAATTAGTTTGCTCGTCATTTTGCTGAACTTCTAGGTGCTGCCGAAAGGCCGCCAAAGTAGCCAAAACACTACCATGCTACGCAATGAGTGCACGCATACGTTATTGTATGTTTTCGGGCATTATGGAAAATATATGTTAAGTTTGTTGCTGATATTGATATCAAAATCTGGGGGGGGGGTTTCCTCCTGCACTCTTGTCTATTGGTGCTGTGTGTGTATGTATACCTTTTTTGGTGTATTTGTTGCCCTGCTTGTTAACTAGACTGCTTGTTTTATTTTGCTTCAAACTCACCCTATTAAGATCAGTCTTTCACTCCTCATGGTGTGACCATAGAAAGTGGGTCAAACTTATCCAAATATTTCTCCTCGCATAACTTCATCTTGGCTCACATCAATAACACAAAAACATTGTCAGGTTTTTAGTGTAAGTTTGAGTCTTGCCCACTGCAAAAGCCAGAGCTTCTTACAGGTTTTATTTGCAACAAAAATGTGTGCGATATTTACATTACTTTATTTTCCTTACAGAACATTATTTTCTCTTGTTCTCAAGTAGCCAAAAACATGAAGGATGCGTAAATTATTATTATTATTATTATTATTAAAAATCATCAAATTTCTCTATTGGTTTTTAGCAAGTAGCTAAAAATGTGAAGGATGCTTAAATTATTATTATTATTATTATTATTATTATTATTATTATTAAAAATTGTCAGATTTCTCTATTGGATTTAGCGTGTAGCTAAAATAGTGAAGGATGCTTAAACTTTTTTAACTTTCATATCCTGTTTATAGCCAAATTTGGCTAAACTTTCTTATGGATGACCGCCATTCTAGCTAAGACTGGCAACATCCAGGTAAAGACATGGACAGACATCCATCCAAGATATGGCCAGAAAAGGGTTGGGATTTGGACCACAAACATTGATAATGTTTTGAGGGGACTAAGATAGCAGGAGCTGAACCAGGGACCCAAATTCTCATAATCACCCTATTCAAGGTCCTTACCCCATGTAAAGATCTGGTAGAATTTGACTTTTGAATGGGATAACTATGATTCAGTTTCGGAGGAGCTAAGGCATTTGTAAGGTGCCTCAATTTTTAGAACCCTTCCACATAAAATGCTTGCTTTATTGAAGGCAAAAACTTACTAAGGGTTAGGGAACTCCACATATAATGGGAAAAATCAACTAGTTCTTTAGGATTGTGCAATGGACAAACCATGGCTGAGATACCTCCAACTTCGAACCTTGGTAAACTATCATGTAAACCCCCCTATCTCCCCCTCAAACTACCTGGGTAAACTATTTATGTCAATGGATAAACATGATAGATAAGTAAGTAGGAAGGGAATGTAAGTGGTTATAATGTAGGTAAGTAAGTAGTTACACTTGGTGGCTATGAAGTAGGTGGATGGTTAATACATAACTAACAATTGTTGACACACTCCCAACTCCTTGAGGGACTCAAATGTGAGTCCAAGTGGAACATAGTAGAAGAGGGAGGAGTCGGGGCACGCTCCCTAGCTCACAACACTTTGAGGGGTAAAGGGGCGTGTTAGAGCTCCAGGATGGGGCTAGGAAGAGTTGATAAGCTTCACTCACTCACACGGGCCTGCACACAACCCACACAAAGTGATTAGTGCATAGTTGGAGCACCCTTGGTGCTAGGACGAGCCACGGGCAACACGGACACAGTAGACTCACCACGGCCTAGACTTGGGGGAAGCCACCACCTTCCCCCTTACAATATACTCTGTGGCTGGTCACGGAGCCTACATCCAAATGGCTTTTCTCTCCCGAGACTCCCAAGTGGGAGTCTCGAAATCGTGCCAAATGGGACTCCCGCGACTTTGGAGCCCCATAACTTTGTGATTAGACCTCGGATCGCAATGCAATCAAAAGCAAAGTTGTAGCTCTTGTCGAGAGCTTTCTAATGGTATATCGCACGCCCCCTGCAGCCAAGTAAATCAGGTTGATTCTTGACTTTTTGTGGTCGGGAGTCAAATTGGTAGTTTGATTCCCGGCCCTTCTTTTGGCCGTAACTTGTGTTTCAGATGTCCAAATGAACATTGCAAGCCCATTTTAGACATTTACGTTCCAAGAGCTTTCCAATGATATAAAGAATGCCATAATCCATTGAGTTTTGACCCCTGCAATCGCTTTTTGAAGTTTCAGGAGTCCACTAGGACTCCATCTCCCAAAGTGGGAGTTGCCTTGGGAGTGTGAGGGTTCACTCCTTCATACTCCCTCACACTTTCTAACACTCCTGGGAGTATGTGATGTGATTCTTGGGCTTCTTCTTGTCTTGGGCTTCTTCTTGGCCCGCACCCTTGCGGCTTCTTTGCTTTGACTCCTGGGTTTCCTTTTGCCTTGATTCTTGGGCTTCCTTTTGGCCCACAACCTTATAACCCTTTTGCCTTGATCGCAAGCCCAAAGTTAGGGTTACAACAATCGTGGTTAACTATGGGACATGAATACAATGCAAAAATAAACTACTACCCACACACACCATTCATAAAACATTGCAATTTTTTTTTTTTGTATTTTTTGGTTCGTCACCTACCTTAACCTGTTTCATGGACAACTTGGAGGAGACACTTTTAACATGCGGAAGTTACTCCAGACTGTAAGTGGAACTTCCACAATTTGGAAATTACTTTTCAGGCTATCATTTTCTTTCAATTTGTTTATTTATATTTTTATAAAAAAATTGTTGTGCTTCACGTGGGGGAAGGGTCTAACCTAGACCCTTCTCCTATACATCTTGCATGGAAAGAGAGATTGGTAAAGAGCTCCCAAAAAAATCTTGTTGAAACAAAAATGGAAAATAAAATAAATTGAAAAAAAAAATTCATTGAAGAGCTAACAAAATCAAATCTTACACTACTAACTTTATACCATACTTTTGCATCATATGTATAAACAGTGGAGTTTTTTTATAAAGAGGTTTTTTTATTATGAAAAAGTTCAAAAAACTAGAAGCATAAATCTTTCTATTTCAATTTTGGTCCTAGAAACTAGCAAGTACAGGTTCTTTGCTTTCTAATCTTTTTATAAAACTTTTTATAAAAAGTTGGAAATATCAGAGAGCTTTTAAAAAATCAAATTAGTACCACCCAAAAATAGTGCTTTTAAATTTTTTTGTAAAGATGTTACAACCCACCTAAAATAGTAGGGGTCTGTCTTAGACATATAATGTTAATTAATGCTGGGGATCCTGGCCAGTGGACCTGCTTGAGGAATTGGAGAACAAAAACTTTGCAGGGCCCAATATTGGTAGAATCTAGAAACTACATACATGTCAAAGAGTGTATATAATAAAGACAGTTCATGAAACACCTTGTGAAAAAAAGGACATGTCTACTGCTTCATGGTACCTTTTACACACACACACATATCACTCTTTCTCTTTTAATAGTGTGCAGTCTCCTAGAAGGAAAGAGAAATTCGTACAAAAGGATAGTGGAGAAAGGATCAAACTTCTAATGCTCTTGAAAAAAACAATACAGTCGTCTATAACGTCATTAAAACTTGGAATGTAGGCCTGTAGTCCGTCAAACTTTCTGTGCCTCTGTACGCCGACCTCTTGAGCATGCACCTAACCTCCTCCCGTGCTTACACCTCCATAAGCCTTCCTCTCATGAACATCCCTTTTCTGTAAACCTTCTGATATGATGCTTCTTACGTTCAACCACAATTAAGGCGCAGAGAAACAACTAAGCAACCCCCTAAAACCTTGAAATGTAAAGATCCGTTGCCACCTTAAACTTTAATTGGCATCTTGCCATTTTTAAAATGGTGGGGATGACATAGCTACATCCGTCCGAATGGACAATGGGACACATGGATGGATGAAATGATGTTTAACATCCTGACGTCCTTTACTACATATGATCATACTCGTTAATAATACAAAACATTTGCAAAGCTTTTTCTGTAAATATGATTATAATGGGGGAAATCTAAGGCAAATATTAAGGTTTTATAAATTGCAATTCCCTTTGACAATGTTAGTGTTACTTTATAATCAAGTTGTGCAAACTAACAACAATGAATCTAGTTGAAGATAAAAGAAAAAACAATAACTTTTTAATGTAAACAAGCAAAAGATATGTGAACTTGTCAAGAAAGTAGAAAACCTTAATTAAAAAAACCTCATTGACAAGATATAGAAGCTAATAATTAAGAAACTCAAACTCAATGTAAATCATCATATTAAAATAGATAGAAATCACAACCTTTTTCAAATCTAATAATATATAATAAAGCTTAAAATAACCCATATAAAAAATTTAAACAATTGACACCTTTATTTTAGCATAAAAGAATTGTTTTGTAAGGTTTTTTTTGCCTATAGTCACAATTTTGTAGGGGTTTTTATGGAATGTGACTATACACATTTAAATCACAATTTGTTAATGTCACAAAAAAAGTGGTCACCAAGGGCATGATTATAAGGGGGGTTTACTATATCTAGTTTCTCCCTTGAAAACAACATCCACAACTTTCACAACTTTTCTTACAACCTTCAAGACAATAAATTTGCAATCACAAAAAACTTTGAACATATGAACATATTATTTGTTTCGTATGTTAGTTTGTAAAGAGCACTAGCGACTCAAATAAGCATTGGAATGGCTTTTTTAGATTTTGTATCTTGCTTGGTGACATAGGACTTTAGAACATTGGCAATATTGATCAAAGCTCTTTTAATCATCCTAAATTTTTAAAATTCAACATTCATCTTGAAACTTTGTCAATAAAAAATGGGAAACCCAAGTTGTGAAGCATAGTTTAGCCCTTGATACCCAATGTTTTCATCAAGAGTAATGAAACATTGATCAATCTAAATTCATGTAAACAAAAATAATGATTATATGGACATTCGATGGATGTTAAACCTTTTCCATCATCATGAAAATTGTTGTTTATAAATATCATGGAATCATGAAAATGCTCCAAGAGCTCCATGAGACTATGAACATATAATGACCACCTCAAGTGGATTTGACAAAATCAACATGACTAGTTGCAAATAAAAAAGAAATGGAAAAAGGGCATTACAATAGATAAAGAAGAAGTAACACAAATGAAAGTGCAATGGTAGAGACCCCAAAAAAAAAAAAAAAAAAAAAAAAGAAAGAAGAAATGGCTTTCCTTTCAAAGGGCCACAATGCTTGGATATGAGCAAACACCTTAACATTGCATCCAAGTTGTGGACAATAAGGTAGGAAAAAAGAAAGTGATTGAGTTAGGTTAAAAAATCCACCATGGTTAGTTAGCTAGTTAGCTAGCTAGCTAGGGAACTGAAGAAACCCAACAGAAAAGTGTTTACAAAACCATTTTACTACCAATCATCCATCTATCCATTCATCCATTCATCCATCCTTGATGGGGCCTACATTGGGTGGGTGCTGGAAATCAGTGCACCCTTTTATTTTGTAGGCAAGGTGGTAAGTAGGGTGTAGAAGTGGGGATTCGAACCCAGGATCAGTTGTTGGGCTGTTTGTTGTGTGGATGAGCAAGGGAAGAACCCTAACCACAAAGCCAGGTATAAATTTAGATACCTACCTAGTTCCCCAGAAACTGTCCCATTCTGCCCTTCTCTTCTTTGCGCTTTCTTGTTTGCTCCCCAGTTTGATCCCCTCTCTCTCTCTCGCTCTCTCTCTCTCTCTCGGTGGTTTTGCCCGATTTCTCCTGCGTTTTCATCTACCGCTAACGCGCATTTCTGCTCTCGTGGATTGTAACTTTTTTGTAGATTTTTTTCTTGTTTTTTTTGGTTTTGTATACTATTTGTTTCGGAATTTTTCCTCTTAGGGACAACACAACAGTGTAGGAGGAGGAAGCGGAAGAAGAGGAAGTAGGAGGAAGAAGAACAAGAAGAGGAGGATTAGGAGGAGGAGGAGGAGGAGGCTCTTTGGTTGAAGAACGTGGGTGGGTGGGCGGCATGGCGAAGTTCGGGGAAGGTGACAAGCGATGGATAGTGGAGGACCGAGCCGACGGAACCAATGTACATAACTGGCACTGGGCGGAGAAAGATTGTTTGCCGTGGTCCAAGAAACGTCTAGCGCAGCTGCTGCAAAACATCGACATTCTGAATGGGGAAGGAGGGTTGTGGATCAAGACTACCTCTGCAGTAGAGGTCGACGGCGAGGCGTATGTCAACATCAGGAAGGGGAAGATCATCCCTGGATACGAGATCAGTGTTAAACTGGGCTGGATCGGTGAAGCCAAGGACGGGAGTGGCAACAGTCTCGCCTCTGTGGAAGGTACTGTGGATCTTCCCTATATCGCTGACGAGAATGCAAACGATGTGCCGGAGTTGAAGGTCTCGGTTCGGGAAGAGTCTGCTGTCGCGCAGCGGCTACGAGAAGCCTTTCTCGTCAAGGGAAAGCCGGTGATTCTGGAGAAAATTGCGCAGTACGTGAAGGATATGGCGGCTGGAGGACCAGCTAAAGACGAGCTTGCTGAAGGCGTAGCCAAAGGAGGAGGAGCGAAGAGCAGCAACAACAACAACAATGACAAGCCAGTAGTGAAAGCAGCAGGTACAGAAACGGTGGCCAAGGCGGTAATCCCTCCTCCAAACCCTAAGGCAGCAGCACCAAACCCTAAGGCTCAGAAAGAGGGTTTCAAGACTATCACCCTCACGGAGAGATTCCATTGCAGACCACGGGATTTGTATTCAGTGCTCTTAGATGAGAAGAGATGGAGAGCCTTCACGCAAAGTGCTGCGAAAATCAGCACTGAAGAGGGAGGAACTTTCTCTATCTTTGATGGTGCGGTCACTGGCATTAATATGCAGCTCCAGGAAGATAAACTTATTGTACAGAGGTGGAGATTTAGCAGCTGGGCAGATGGACAATACTCCAATGTGAGTGAGGAGTTTTTTCTTACCCTTTTTATATGCAAAATTTGCATACCTTTCGGAGGTTTTTCTTTAGGTGTGGGTTTTGTTATTCTAGTGAAGAACAAGAAGACGAAGCATTTGTTGAGGGTGATATAGAAAAATGGAGGGTTGAATGATCCATTACTATATCAAATATTTTCATTGATGTGGGGTGATGTGGCTTTGTTGTTCTAGTGAAGTAGTTGTTGTTGAGGACGATAGAAAGACAAAGGTTTGACTGGTCCATTACTATATCTGATGTCTTCTTCATTGATGGTGGGGTTGATGTTGTTGTGCTTAGGTTTGTTTAACACTCGAGGAGCCAGAAATTGGAGTAACAATAGTGAAACTGACACAAACTGAAGTTCCAGAGGAAGACAGGTGGGGTGCCAAGCATTTTGTCTTGTTATTCTAGCCTGTTTTAATTATTCTGTTCTGTTGATGCTCTCAATTCTCTTTTGCTTGGATTCTTTGTTTTTTGTCTCAAGGAGTCTGTATTTTTGTGCAGATTTGGTAATGCAACTGTGGTGGAGAATACAGAGAGGGGATGGCGAGATCTCATCTTTCACAAGATTCGTGCTGTGTTTGGTTATGGACTTTAGTATCTGTGGGCTCCTCTTATTCTTGGAGATTAGTTGTGTGCCACCTGCACACTTTGCAGCTGAATCTGTCAAGACCCATGTTGTTTTGTTCCTCCAGAAGTAAGTGAGTCTCCTGTCCCCCAACATGATACTCCTGTCCCCCAACATGATACTGTTCACCCAACATGATACTGTTCACGTGGACCAAAATACGAGTTTTCCAGCTTGTGAAGGAGAAATGTAGACTTGAGTGTCACAAAGATAGGCTTCTAGTTTTCACCAATTACAACCCAATATACTACAGCATTAAATATGTAGTTAGTTTTGGATGGGGAAGTTTTTGTGTGTTTTGTAGAACTCTGGTGGTGCTTCCAAGTAAAACACATTGTGGCAGAGGATGGAGTGATAAATCTCTCCATCCACAAGAGAGGACCATCTCTGAAAAATTGAATGAACTGAGAGGGGCTGTGTGCGCTCTTGAAAAGAGTCTCTGCTATTTCACCCAAAAATCAATTGTGATCTATGCTTACAAAGATTGCTTGCCCAGTTTGTGAGCTGCTGCCATGACCCCCAACTATCTTCATCAGCCTCCAGATGGGGGGTGTTTGTAGATGAAGTAAATAATGGTCTGCCCAGAATTTTGGGCAGAACATTATATGAATATCTATATTGTTGTTTTCTGTTGCATCTCTGGAAGCAGTAGGAAGAAGGCTTTGTCATGAATGATGATGTTGACCAGCATACTCTAGAAATGTCTTTAGAAGAGTGAGGCTGCTTTTTGCATGTGTTACAAGTAGATTCAAGGGCAAAGAAATACAGAAGAAGAATATGTTACATATCAAAAGAAAATGCAATGCAAGGAAAATGGCAGCCGTCTCATTGAAAAAAGAAGTGGAGTAAGGGAAGTTTGTCTGGAGAAAGGTTTGTTCAAGAGCAATCTGTTCCAGAGTCAAAAGGAGTTTGATTGCACAGGAACTGATTGTTCTAGGTGTGCAGAGGCAAAGGTTTATTTGGTTGTAGAAGATTTGTCTGCCAAAGCTCTACAGTGGATCTAGCAGGGAAGTAGCAGAAAGGAACTGCAATTGGTACTACTACACATGAGGAAGAAATACAAAAATGACAAGCTTAGTCAAACTGGGATTTCCATCTCATGTGGCCTTTGTTGGATACAAATCAGAAGAAATACAGGGGTGGTATGTTGACTGACAAAATTTGACAAAATGGAGAGAAATTCCATAATTGCAACAGAAAATCTCCCTAGGCAACATCAACTCTCAATTGCACTTCAAAAGATGCAAGTGTCCTTCATTCTAAGTCAAAGCAGTACCAGCAGGAGTGGTGTTACCTCTCAACCTCCCCTTGCAGCGCCATCCCCCTCACATTCCCAACTTCTGGTCTGCTGCTTGTGGCACAAACGGTAGTTGAACTCCCATCTTACTCCCACTCTTGATCTGCTGATAAAGTTAGTATATTGCCAAAATCTCCCACATGGCTCTGTGAGTGGTACTACTCTCTGGTAGTGGTAGGCAGAGATAGACAAATGCTTTATATGTTTATCCCATCACCAACGAGTATGTACAAGTGGGTCCCGAAACCCAGCATCATCAGAGAGTGCTCAATTGCAGCACTGGATAATCTACCATATTTTCTTTGGGTTGCTGCACTAGGATTCAAATTTCTGAACATGTTTGACATCAAGCCCCCAATGTCTGAAACCCAAAGATCTATCTGATACAAGCTTTTGTGTAGTACAATTGAGAATAAACCATTTGTGCCAATTGCTATGCTTTCATCACTCTCTACTTTTGTACAAGAAATCCTCTACAGGTCCCATAGGGTTTGATTGCTTCTCCAAAGAGCTATACAAAGATGGCAAAATTATGTACCCATGAACCTAGGTCATGAAGAAAGTGAGGTGATTCTCCTCCCCCACCTTGTTGCCGAGCAGCTTTGGTGCAACTGGATCTCTTTCTTGCATGTTGGGGACTACCAAATGATTCAAGATCATTGGACAAAGCTCTTTGCTGGAATTGAAGCTCTTGTTCTGTATTATGTCCAGTCCTTGTTGATTTGTCTTCTATGTCTGATGAGGAATCAAATCCATTCATTGCTCTCAAAACTGTGATGGGGTTTTCTGTGCACTCATCTAAGAAGCACTGTTGTCTTGTGTCAGCCTTGCTCTCATCGAATGGAAGATAAATACCATCAGCAGCATCATTGTCTTTCTTGTTGAAAATCCATTCTGCACAAGTGACTGGATTCTTTGGTATGGTCACTTGTAGCACCTCATTCTCATATCTCACAACTGTGTCTTCTGGTACAGTGGATGCAGGCAGCCGAAATCGCCAAAGCTCCAGCTGTAGGACAAAAAAACAAAAGATGGCGGCATTCATTTCAACCCCATGGATTCTCTCACAGGAAATCCTTAACAAACCAATGCTTTGCAGTTGCAAACAGGTCATCAAATAGACACAGATATTGAAGAACAAGACACATACATTGAATTGAGTGGTCAGAGAGGTAGACAATGGGACTAGGGTATTGCTCAATTTCTGAAGCAGATCTTCCAATATAACTGTGGAGACTAGGAATGAGTATGCATGTTCCAAACCAATCATCAAAGACACAGACATTGAAGATGAAGACACAAACATTGAAAAGCTCCAGGAGAGCTCCAGACCATGGGACTAGGTTTCTGCAATAGATCTTCTGATAAACCTAACTGTGGAGACTAGGACTGGAGCTGCATGTTTCCAAAAGGTCATTGACATTGAAATGCGCGACAAGAACTTTAGACGGTCGGACTAGGGTTTTGCTCTCACTAGGTTTCTGGAGCATTTCTTCCAATATGCCTAACTGTGGAGACTAGGATTGAAGATTCTTGCATGTACCTGTGACGATGATGACGACTCGAGATCCGACAGCAGATCTAGGCCTCCGCCGATGATCACAACCTTAGTAGCGCCTGGAACAATTTCCACAAGCTCTGCCTTGACTTCCTCAGCGATCAATCCTGGCCGCCTTACCACAAAGGTCAAGGAATGTCTGGATTCTCGGATCTCAACGACAGTGTCGGCGTGGAAGGGAAGCTCCAACACTCTGTCGAACAGATGTGGCATACGCTTCAGTTTCTTGATGGAAGATAGAAGCAAGGCAGAGTTCAACGTGGCGTTCACAGAACTTGTGAGTCTCTTCAGCAGAGCAGCGGGGATCTCTTTCTCCTCCACTGCTAAATTTGACGCCATTGTGAAGCTGCGGCCGCTATGACGGGATGTCAGAAATAGTGGATGCTTGTGAGGGAGGGCGAAGAAGCGAAGCTCACACTTTACATGCTAGACAGAGAGCTCAGCAACGAGTCACGTCTTCAGAAGCAGATCAAGAGGAGAACAGGAGCACACTCATGAGCAGATCACACAAGAATGTGAGGTAAGACAATAAAACAGCAGGAGAAATGATGATGTTCGTCCTGTATCAAAAAACCAACACACAAGTGCACAATCTCAACCTCTCTGGAAGAAGAAGAAGAAGAAGAACAACAACAACGCTCCTTTGTCTCAAAAGAAAATCTCTCAACAAAAAAAAAAAAAAAAAAAACAAAAAAACCATAAAAACCCCTAAAAAACCCCAACCCCTTCCTTTTTTTAATACATACATTTACAAAAAACAACAAAACAAT
>Ga0116227_10006255_pt1 | contig 24302 bp, 20 predicted proteins | sample S1TSphgellanicum_FD_89693 | JGI IMG/M metagenome (GOLD analysis project Ga0116227, IMG submission 89693) | Host-associated microbial communities from peat moss isolated from Minnesota, USA - S1T2_Fb - Sphagnum magellanicum MG | ecosystem: Host-associated > Plants > Peat moss > Unclassified... | reverse complement strand
TCAGGGACCATCAACAGTAGTATGTATGATAGTGACTTAACTATCACAACTTCCCCACTGACTTCATCAGCTCCCTACAGTGGGTAAAGGCCAGTGACAAGCACCATCCTACGAACTGAGTTTCTGCTGCAATTCCGGAAGCAACGGGAAGACTCAGCCATACTACTGGCTAGCAACAGACCCCACAACAATGACCAGACAAAGAAACAAAGAAAGACAGAAAGGGAAAAGAACAGGGAAAGACTAAGAACAAGAACAAGTGGGCTGACAAAAACCTGTAACAGCATGATGAGACTATGAAATCTGTTTTGTGAGTGATAGTGATGTGCTTTTGAGATGGAATTTATAAAAACCCTTGATAATCACTTGCTACTTGTGCACCAAGAAATTTCAACTTCAGAGGGATCTGACCACAAATACAAGAACACACTACTCTTCTTTTTTTTCAATTGATAAGAAAACCTAATGAACAACTAGAGATGGCAAGGCTTGGGATTCAACCAAGTCTTGTAACAAAACAGATACACTGATGGAAAATGCAGAAGAAATGATTGACTCTCTTCTGCATCAAAATGAAGAGGAAATGATTCTGGAAAAAAGGAGCTAATGAGAGGGGAACCCTGATCTTTCCACATGGTACATGAGAGGGTAAACCCTAATCTTGCAATGTGGTGCAAATGAACAAATCGACACAACAAAGTGTGCTTTGCCATGGCCATGAGTTTCCCTGAGAAAAAGATATCATTGAAAGATGAAGAACAATGTCATCACGATGTTATCATGTCTACCGAAAAGCTCAAGGAGAGTCTTATTGCATCGACAACTGAAAAACCCTAATCACCACTATAACTTCGCAGGGAGCAGGGAAGCAAGTCCTCTTTGAAATCGACGAATTGCAACAAATGTAGCCACAATCTTAACAACTATCTAGTGACATTGATGCTACAGCGAATCAGAGATCGCACACATAGAACAAGGGGACGAGAGGAGAAAGAGAAAAGAATGAGTAGCTTACTTTTGCGGTCGTTCATTTCGAAGCTTGCCATTGCGTCAAGACGTTCAAAAACAGAAGACTGTTCTTATACTACGGCAGCCGCACTGCTCTGTTGCATTCCCCGCTTCCCTAACACTTCCCTCAACGCTTGCAAAAACTCGAGCTGCCACCAACACCTAATCTGCTACCACCACCGCAACAATCTGCAGCAGCTACTTCCTGCTCTCATAGTTCTCTCTCCACCTTCAATACAAAAACAACAACAACAACAAGAGGTCTCTGGCGGTTTGTCGCTTGGAGAGCGAAAAGAGCGATTTACAACCTCGTCACACTACCGCAAACATCACCAAAACCATCAAAAGAAGCAGCTCTCGATCACGGAATCAGAAAATAAGAAACGGAGCAAAGATTGCAACAACAACCGACAACAAGTTGCTACTTCGGATCTAAGGAAATCAGCCAAAAACCGTGGCGTCCAAGAGTTCTGTGTCTGTACAGGTATCGTATGTAGAGGTACAGTACGATCTTGTTATGTATGAAAATACACAACAAAAAATGAGTACCATATACGTATTACGTATTTTGTACATATCCAACCGAACTTGAGGTTCGGATCGGATCGGATCGGGTCAGGTTTGGTTTACCCAAACTAGACTGAAACCGGTCTGATTTTCAAAACCCGAACCAGAATTGAAACTGGAATTTATGTTTTTTAATAAATAAATAAATAAATAAATAAGTACCCCTAAGTACCCCCAGTTTCTAATATGGGGGGGGGGGGGTATTAGCCCAGGCCAAAAACGGTGATGAACAGTTTTGAAAATAGAAATTTCATGCAGCCAATCGAAAGGCTTGGCATGCACTCAAAGTGCTTTTTTTTTAAAAAGTTTTGGATGGGGGTTGGGGGAGGAATTTTTTTCATTTTTCTTTTGTTCCCAACATGATCCTTTTTCAAGTTCCCAATGGGTTCCCATGAAGTTCTCAATATGTTCCCCAGGTTCCTCAAGGGTGTTCCCAATAGCACCTCACTTTAATCCCATATGTTTTGCAATATGAAATGGGTATTGTATACGTATGGTGTTATTATGTACATACACCCCCATGAGCTAAACCCACACCCAAGAAATGTACAATCAACTTGATCCTTTGGCACCCACAAGGAAAAAACAAGACAAAAAAAACAAAAAACCAAAAACAAAACAAGAAAAACAAAAGACATTTCTGTTAGCAAAAGTCTGTTGGCCAAGCAAGCACGATGATTGGCGTGTTGCAATCACTCTTCCAATGAAAACAAGGGGGGCGTGTCACACCATGGCCTTGCCATTTACATTAAAAAAAGTATGTATCTTTAAGGCAAAACAAGAAGAAGAAATTATGGAAACTCAAATATTATTAAGGCAAAACAAGAAGAATTATGGAAACTCAAATATTATTAAGGCAAAACAAGAAGAATTATGGAAACTCAAATATTATTTCACCATAGCCAAAATAAGACCTAATCTTCAAAACAATCCTCTAAAACAAAACCCAAATCCTTCAAGATCATATTATAATTCTATAATAACTAATCCCCAAGTTTCAACACAAGCCAAAATATATCATCTTTCAAAAATCCTCATATAAAAATAAATAGACCCTATTATTTATTATTATTACCTAGTAGGGGCCAAAATCCCTTTAAGCTACTAAAATCTATAATGAATCTAAACACAACAATATCTATCCTTGCCTTGGTAGTAAGTAGGCAAGGCCAATACACACCTCCTTTCTGACAAGTTAGGAGCTACTTTGGTAGGCCTTTTTTGAATGAAATTGGAGCTACTTTGAAAATGTAGGTAGGTTTTTTTCCTTAGGTCTCACATTTGGAGGGAATGTTTCTCCATGTGTGAGAGCTGTTAGTTCATTTCTTTTGAGAACTTCATGAAACATTTTTTTTATGATGTTAAGTGTTGATGGTATAAACCAATGTTGTCTAGTTCTTGATTTCAAAAGGAACCTTGGGTCTAATTTTACTTCTTTTTTTTAAAAAAAAATTAGGGTTTTTAAATTTTTTCTTTGGATTTCTAAAACCATGAGTTCCAATAAAGAATTTAGGCAAGTTTCGGTTTCATATCTGTTAGGGTAAACTAGCCCATCACCAAACATAGCCCGATCATCAAGCACACATGTAGTGCAACAACTGGCTTGTGTTAGAACACCAAAAAAAAATCTTATGGGTGTTGTCTCTTTAGTCCATTACCAAATGCTTGGTTGAGAAAAAAATTATTCTGAGTTTTCATATTGGTGATCATCCATCAAATTTTAGTGTTTGGTATTAGGGGTTTAGGTGGGTAAATTTGTATAATTTTTGAATAATTTTCCAAGGGACTAATTTGGTGATGGGCCATGGGTTGATTATCATTATGCAAGGGGAAATATGGTGGTTCTTTTAATGTTTGGTTATGGAAAAAATGGTTCAATTTTCCAAGGGCCCCAAGTTTGGGGTGGAAATGAATGTTTGATGATAGGCAATTTGACTAAACAATAAAATGGCCATAACAAGTTTGGTGATGGGGTGTGTAGGACATGTTAAATAGCACACAATTGGCCATAAACAAGGATTAGGGTTTACAAAAATCCGATGGAAAAATAACAAGTACACATTAATTAAAGAAAGGTTTCCAATTTCCCTTCAAGTCCAAGCACATCCCATTCCTACCAAAAGTAACATGCCCAAATTCACAAGACTATGGTGCAAGTTTGGATACACAATTATATCTTCCAAATTCACAAGCAAAATTATTTTAACATATTAAGGCTTCCAAGTTATGAGAGAGATAGTGTCAAATTTTTCAGCAACTTTTTGAAAGCATATGGGCTAGACCAACAAAGGTCAAGCAACATAGAAAGGTTTGTAAAGAGATTAGATTAAAAACACAAGTCCTAACATATCAACAAGAGCAAAAAAGGCATCTTAGAATAATAAAAAAAAAGCCACAAGACATAGATTAGCAAAATCAAACATTAGACTAATAAAAAAGGATCTATAAAAGCTTGAACATCAAACTTCAAATCCTAATGTTATTAATTTTTTTTAAAAAATCAAGATTCAAAAGTGGATGTAGAAGGACAACTAGGAAAGGCAATATATAGTTGAATTTTGTAACCAAAAGTTCATGAAGTTTCCATATTACTATTGGGTGTAAAGTTTCATAATTCAAAGATATAATCTAAATAATCATTAAAGAGGTGGATTTCATCTAGCTCAAAGAAATTATAATTTGTTATACACCTACCACCTACACAAAAACAACAAATCATAACTCAATTTGGGATGACTTTGAGTAGTTTTATCAAACTTCATAAATTAGTTCGTTTGCACAAATCAAACAAAATAAGTTAATTTGTGCACACCGTCTCAGTCAAAGTTGTGCGTCCATGGATTTTTATGATTATGACACCCATGGGGCAAGAAACTGTCATTTATTGTTGTAATGCATGGATGGGCAACATTCGGTGCTTACAAGATCGAAATCTGATTCATCTACTTACACTGGAATATTCCCTACAACGTTAGATCGGTCATGGATGAACGATTGTCGTCCTTTTCCCATTTCAAAATGGAGAAATTCGACTCGATCAATGTCATGTTCGGGAACACCATCGCTAGCCCGTCATAAAATTGGCGCAACCGATTGAAGGGGATGCCGATCTTGTCCCATGCCCCATTGAAAGACATCGTGTGCTTGTACGAATCGATGATCTGCTTGATGTGCTGGTTGTTGTTGTACCACCTGATCAGGTTGTGCTATTTGGCCTCGATCTCGTTGATTTCCTCTTCGGACCAAAAGCGATCAAGACAGGGCCAATACACATCTAACACATTCGAGATGAAGTGTCACGATGCCACCTTAACAAGCTCATGCAACATAACAGGCAGCACATCGAGCTCGCTTGCATTGTTATTGTCATCCCACTCGGCCTTGACACAATCGCACTCAATGATAATGAACACAACGAACCGAGCAATCTGCAGCACCACATCCTTCCAGTTTTCCTCATCAAGGCTTGTGTAGCACTCCTAACTGAATGACCCCTAATTTTTAACATGTTCAAATGATGTGTTGGTGTTCCACGCACTAATCATCGTCAACGTAAAATTTATTTTCAATGTCCTCCTCATTGTCATCAATCTTAATAATGCCCTTGACTTTGAACATATCGATCAATAGGGCCTAAAGGAGCTTGATCTTGATCTTTTGTTAAACGATGATGAGTGATCGGTTCTGCAGTTGAACGACAGTCTTGTTGATCTTACTAATCACTAATGTGATGATGAGCTTGATCATCCACCACTTGGTCGACGGTGACTCAAAGTGCGCATGGGTGTCCGTGTGCTCGACGATCTAGCATTGATGTGAAATGTAGACTAGAGAATGCCATCGAGGTGCGCCCACCGATTTGTATTCTTTGGGCACATCTCGCCATTCATATCCATGATCAGCTTCTCTTAGTGATGCACGCACCACTTGTAGATGACCTCAATCCACTACCCATCTTGAGGTAGGGCAGTCGCATTTCTTGATGACAATGTCAATCTGATGCGGCACGCACCAGATGCACAGCACCAGGAACCCAACGACTTGCTCAAGGCGAGTCACGACACCACAATGGCATCCGATCATTGTGTTCTCGCCGTCAGTCAACACGGACGTGAACTTGGCACACCAAATTGTCATTGTGCTACTCAACGCATCCAGGAAGCAGGCTATCAGGTTGAAAATGTTCTTGACAATGTGTTGCTCAAACATTGGGATTACGATCAAGTGTAGATTGGATAGGACACCGTTGATACAGATGTGGATGCTCATGTTGAAAAACGAGCTGCTATGATGCGTGTTGCCATCCCCGATGACCAAGAATGCCCAGATTAACCAGTGCAGCAACAATCCATAATCTTGTTCAAGTTGGTGCTGACTAGAACGCAAACGTACTAGTCGATGTTATGATCATTGATGCCATAATTGTTAGTGTGAGCTGGGTATTTATTTTCTTACCAGGTATTAACTGGGTATGAAATTGCGTATATGCATATATACCCATTGGGTGTTATTTTTTCAAAAACATGGACCCCCTCCTACCCGACATTTTTTGTTTGTCAACACCTGTCCCTTGTCATAACCAGTGATTTAAAAAATTTAAATACCCATAACCGGACCCTACCTGGGGAGATTACGAGTATAAGGTGTCTTTCAAAAACCCAAATCCATATCCTTTTCATATTTGGAAGAGGCTGCAGTTGAGGTTAAGGTTAGGGTAGTTCATTCTTGTTTGTGTGTCGTTTGTGTGATGAATCCTTGTAGTTTACATCATTTCATGATGTTTCGATTTTTCCACGATTGCCACTTTTTGTCTTTTGATGTTTGTAACATTCACATCGCACTGCCAACTTACACATATATGTTTATGAATATGTCTAGGAGCTTCTAGAAGCAAATCATGAGCATGAAGCAACACCAACACTTAAGTGTCAACGAGCTCAACCAAGGTAAATTCTTTCTATTTTCCTCGTTGTTGTGCTGTTGCTCTCTTGTTGATGGTTTTGCCTTGTGGTGTTTGATGAATTCTCACATTCACACACTTGTTGTTATTGCTATCGATTTGATTGTGTAGTCCAGTTTCATATTATCATTTCTTTCTTTTGTCAATCGTGTCATCAAATGTGTTTTCATTTTTTTTATTGTGCCATCACCTATTGCTTCATTACTTTAAGTTAAAACCATCATGGTTAAAGTGTGAAGCTACATGGGTGGCATATTCAACTTCGATTTTTCACATTCACACACCTGAAACTACTATTGTCTGATAGTGCATTATCATTTCCTTTTTCTAATCATGTCGTCCAACGTGCTATCATCATCTCCTTCTTTGTGCCATTGCCTTAAGCCTAAGCCTTAAGTTATAATCATCATGGTTGAGGCATGAAGCTACACATTGGGTGGCATCTTCGACTTTGTTGTCATTGTGGAACTGCAATCCCTTTCCGTATCTTTTAAACGCTAAACATGTATCCTATCCCATTCTTATTGTTGTCTTGTTTTTGTTACTATAATGTTAGGGTTTACTACTTTTGTTACTATAGTGTTAGGTTTTGCTACTTTGATGGTTTATTCTTCAATGCCTCACGACGTCAATTCCACTATTGAAGTTCTTCCAACATCTGTAAGATATGATAGTAGCTATAGTGTTGGCAATGTGTAACCTTTGCACAAAACTAGGTTTGAGATGGAGATTCCAGCTACTAATGGTGATGTTGATGGTGTTGATGAACAACATGTTGTTGAAGCACACTTGGAAAACTTGCAAAAATAGAAATCGGCTTGGAAGTTGCACTATCACAATTCAATCACATGGGCATTCTTCAAGGCAAATGATAATCAACCTATCAACCTTTTTGAAAACCAAATTACGAGATGCATTATTTGCCATAGTGAAATAGTTTATCTTGAAATCTTGTCCATGTGCACAAGATGTAGGAAGGGCCTCATTGCACTAGAAAAAAAATTGTCTTTTACAACTTGTTTTTTGCAACTACAAATGTTTTATGCAATTAAAAAGTCCAACTTGCAGACATGTGCAAGTACCCTAACTTCTATTGTATCATGCAATAATTTGGCTTATTGGAGCCATTTGATGGCAGTTGTTTCAAACATGCATTATCGAAGGTTTGCTAGTATGTTATTATAAATGAAAAAATGTCTATTGGTCTACCTTTGGCATCCATAAAGGTGACACAATCTTCCTTGCAAAAATGCATTACCTAGCCCAAAAAGTCAAGCAAGGACACGTAAGCATGGGACAAAGCTTGCATTCAGTCAAGGTTACAGCCCATATAGCTAAACACATCTGTGAAAACAAAGTATTTGTTTTTTCATTTATGCTTCTTGATTGTTTTATGTTTATGCCTATCAAGTGCATGATTGTGCCTTTTTGTTTTTGTTATTGATGACAAATTTGCAATCCAAATTTTATTCTTCCAAGATGCCCTAACTTTTCGAAACACCATTACACTATGCTATAGCACACAATTTGTGGCATTACAATCTCATGTATCATCTCTAAGAACATGGGCCATATGTGAAGTTGTTGTGAAAATCATTCCCCAATTGCCAATGGTTATATTTTGAACTAAAGTCGAGGACACTGGTTGCTCTTAGATGCCTTGTACTTTGTTATATCTAGGTGTCAAGATATTCGAAAAAAATTGACATTCCAACCTATTCTTGATAGCCTGATGGAAGAGGATTTTTTTAATCATGAATTAAAATAGTTCAAGGTCCACATGAAACGGTAGATTCTAGAGGTTCTCTTGCCTTTTATCTCCTTTCTACATGCATATGATAGGAAAAGGGGCCATAACATGTTGGCTTTAATGCTTGATCCAAGGCTTAAAAACATGAAGTTGATTATTATTATTTTAGGTCATGAAAATGTTGTTATTGTTGTTAAATATGATCAATAGCTCTTGTTGTATTTATTGACATAAACAACCAAGTTCTTGATGCTTGTTAGTGTTGAAGTTGAAGACTTGGAATTTCAAGGCAACGTTGAAGATTTTTTTCAAACCATTTCAACAAATGTAGACACTTACATGGACCTTGTGTCAAGAGAATTTATTGGATTCCATCGATATCCAATTGATGTTGAAAACTACAAGTGCCCCTTATTTTGGTGGCATGAAGAACAAAACAAGTTTCCAACACTTACTATATTGGCAAGACACATACTTGGCATCCTAGCTAGCCAAATAAATACAAAACACATTATTATTATTATTAGCATTTTGATTAGGCTTTGGAAATGTTATTTTCAAACAGAGATATGGACAGTTTAATATTTGTCCATAAAAATTGGCCATCTGATCCACGGACTGGTTGTTTGAAACACATCCATGTTCCATCTACATGTGAAACAAAATCTAATTTGATGGCAAAGTTGGAAGCTGAATTTGAAGACTAAATCAATGATGAAGATTCCTTGGATTTGCCTTATGCTTCTTAATTCCAATTATTTCTTATGTGGAAGTGGCTTGTCCATGTTTTGTGCTAGGTTGAAAATGATGAATGGAAGCATTTGTCAGGTGTTAAGTTTTGGTAGCTCTTCTATGATTCCATTCCATTCTACAAGTGCCTTATAATTGTCTTTTCCTTTTCAGTGATAATCAAACCATAAGGCTTAAGTGGCTTCTATCATTATTTCTTTTATCTTCGTGTCCTCAGACCTAAGGCTTAAGTGTCTTTGTGTCTTCAATCCAAAGTCCGAAGTCCCTTTTGTCGTCACTCCTATGCATATTTGTGTCTTCTGTCCTTAGTTCGAAGTGTTTTTGTGTGGATTGTCCTAAGTCCTAAATGTCTTTTGCTAATAATCTTTTTTGTTTTTATGTCTTCTAAGATTTTATGTCTTTTATCCTAAGTCCATCAAACCTTCTGCCAATAGTTTCATTTGTTTTTGTGTCTTCTAGGGTTTTCTATCCTAAATCCATTAGGCTTTATGCCAACACTCTCTTTTGTTTTTGTGTCTTCTTATGGTCTTCTGTCCTAAGTCCATTAGGCCTTCTACCAATAGTCTCTTTTGTTTTTGTGTCTTATAAGGGTCTTGTTTTATGTCCAAAATCCATCTTGTCTTCTATTTTTATGTTTTTAATGTCTTAGTTATGTTTTCAATGTCACTATGTTTTTAGTGCTTTAGTCCTAGTTATGTCTTTTGTCATTGTGTCTTTAATGTTTATGTTTTTAGTGTGTCTATCTTGTGTCTTTGTGTTTCCAATGCTCATGTTTTCATTATGTTTGTCTCGTGTTTTTATGTTTATAATTATTATTTTTAGTGTGTTTGTGTTTTCAGTTAGTCTCAGTGTAATTGTGTGAGTATAGTGTGTGTTTGTTTTTTATTTATCCAAGTTGAATTATGTGTGTGTGAAGTCAAGGGCTATATGGAAGATGGGATGGAAAGGTTTAGAAGGCTTGCCTATGATTTAGAAACATCAAACATGATAGAAATTCAACCTTCACATTCTGATTCACATTTTTTGGAGTTTTTAAGAGGTTAATCAATTGTTGAATGTTAGTTTTTAAAACTTCAATGGTAACCATGACAATCATGTTTGAGATCTTTTTTTGCACTATACCTATAAAACTTGTAATTGTGTTGCTTTTTGCAACTTGAAAATCAAATTGTTGCCATCTGTTTTTTGAATTTTTGTGGGGTTAATCAATAGTTGGATTTTAGTTTTTTGACTTCAATGACAACCATGAAAATCCTTTTTCTAGATTTTGTTTTGCATTTTGCCTTCAAAACTTGTAGTTGTGTTACATATTGCAACTTCAAAACAAAACTTTTGCCTTACTGTGAATTTAAAAATAAAGATTAAACAACCAATTTGTTTTTTAAAAGGTTTTTCTAGAAACCCTAATAAAAAAACCAGAGTGTACTCGTTTGGGTTTCTATCAAAGAACCAAGTTTTATACCCGGTTAATCATTGCTTCTAACTCCTACCCCCACTTCATAATGGCCCCTCTTTGGGTTTCTAAAACTTAGACCCAGGCGATTCTTTATATATTTTTAAAATTGAAAAATTGAACCCTGGTGATTCTTTGAAATTTTTATTTTGAAATGCCCAAACTCGACCATTACCCAAAAAAACAAATACCCACCCCACATTGGTAATTACCCATTACAATCTAAAAAATGACCTTGTGAAACATCTATGGGCTTGAAAGGGCAATAATACATACTAAAATCAAATTTCTATTCAATAGATATCAAACATTTCTAAAAACCCACATGGCTGTGGTGAAATTTGTGGATTGTTGCAACCTTCAAGTTCATGAATATGCAAATTTGTTGGTGAATTATCAAATGCTATTAAATGAACATAAATTAGAATGGTTCACTTTTGATGTCACAATGAGAGTTTTTGTGATGTGAATATAAATAAAATGATTAATATAAATTTTACATGTCTCAATTTTTCAATAGGGACTTTGTTTGATATTATTAACTTGAGCATGATATGATGCACATATCTGTTATGCATAACATAGAAAATTAAAAGATATATATGGTCTTGTAAATTGAAACACATGGATTGGTCACTCTCACATCAATTTCATATATGGATTTCAAAATGGTCCAATGATTGATATTATGATTGTTAGGAATTTCATTTTAGTTAGAAGGTATATATCAATAAAATCAAAATTTAAGAAATTTGCAACATGTTGATTGTAAATTAGTTTTAATGGAGTTTTTGGTTTTTTTTGTTTGTTGTAAAAACAAGAGTCTTTTCAAAAGTCCATATCACTATGAACAACTATTCATTTTTATGTTGGGTTGTGCACACTTGTATAAAACAATTATATTTAAGGTGACATAAACATAAATGAAAAACAATTGTTTGGAATTGATAGATTATTGCTATTCAATTATTTAATCCTTCTAGGGTTCAAAAAATAGAATGGAAATAGATTTTGGGTGATGTATTCAAGTCCAAATTTGTGAACCATTATAGCTTGCATTCACCTCGAATCTTATTGAAAATCATTACCACGTGGGGTTGTTAGTCCTAGAATTTCCTTGAAAAGGTTTTTGCATGTCATATTTACTTAAATTATGGTGGTAGTTTGAATTCTTATTTAAAGCTTCGTAAATTCTTTTCGTCTTCAAAATATGAAATATTTGTTGGCCTCCTTTAAGACAAGTTCAAACTAGGTCATTGTGCTATGGTCCTACATGATTGTTGTTTTTTTAAAGTGTTGCATTACAACAAATTGGCTAATTTGGCAACTATCCATATTACAATTGGCTATCACATGCCTAAGCCATGTTTATAGTGGCTTTTGCACGAATTCACATTATCATGCCTTAAGCTTCACAATTGTTTTTTCTCTTCATAATTTGTAGCTTGTGGCCCCTTGTGGCCATTTGGAACTTGAACTACCATTAATGGTTTGTGATTCTAAGTTCTCTAATTCACTCTAAATATTAAATTCATCACATTTTTTGAAAAGGGCAAGTTGTTTCAAATAAGTAATCTTCTTCACATTCTTTCATAAATTTTCCCATCTAGGAACATCCTATAGTAGTGAGCTAATAATGTACAAAGACAAAACTTTGATTATTGGGGTCCTTTGATTTGAGTAATTCTAATACCTTATGTAAAACAAACTCTATTGAAAACCCATATTCACAAACCACCACCATTGCTTCATAGTGCCCAACTAACTTTGTAATGTTGTGTTGAGCAACCCATTTTGTTTCAAAGGATCTTGTAGGTTGCTCAACATAACAAAGAAGTCAATTTTGATTGTAAGTCTCCCAAATTCGACCCCAAAATGAAGTTGATCTTTGCCTAGTACCTTTTGTGGGATTTTGAGAAACATGAAGAAAGTTGTAGAAGAGTTGCTACTCTTTTTCTAGAACAAAGTTCTTCCCCTTTTTGTTTTTCATTGCTAAAACATCTACAACCATCAATTGTGGCATCTTGTTGGCCAAATCAATCCAAAAATATTCCAAGTGCCTAATATGGTGTGACAAATTAACAAGAGAAATTTTATCTTTTTTTGACAAGTTTGGAGTTTCTTATAACAACTGGAATGTGTAGTGGGCATGCACATGGGTGCCACTTATAATTGCAAACAATAAGGTATTGTTGCAATGACCTTTCGTGACTTGTGGTGGAGATGCTCTAAGAGCATGCTAAAAAACAATAATAGAATGGACTTAACAATATATATTGGATGAAGTAATACAATCAAATTGTTTGAAGTTGCTTTGGGTTGGTAAATATGCCACATTAGCAATGCTTTGCACTAAGGTTAGCAAAAGGAAATGATTGTTCTTGATTGGCTAACCCTAATAATTGGCCCAAGTGACGATAAAACTTAAATGGTTTATCACTTTATTCAGTCCACTTTTTCAATTTTATGGGTGAGGATGTGAAAGGAATTAACATACACCTTGGAAGTGCTAAATATTGATAGAGGCTCAAATGGGGATTGCTCAATTCTTCAAATCCATGCCTTTCACAAACCCATTTGGGATGAGCTCTACTGCATTTGGGTGAAGTTCTTATATAGACATTGAAACCTCTGCCAACCTCTTCCACCCTTGATACATCTGTCACTGCCTACAATGCAATTGATTGACAGGATAACTCCAGTGGAAAAGAACTCACGGGTTCAGGAGATTTGCACAATGAAGAAGACTATGTCAGAGACCCACCCCTCACCTGAAAATAACAATGTGATGAACAACACTTCATTAGGAATGTTAAACTCTTGTCCAAGGCAGACTTGGGTAGACACCCAACAGGTTTCTGAAGCAATGACATGAGCTAAATTCTCAGAAAGATGTCTCAAGAACAATCAACTCAATAGTTGGCATCAAATTCACAATGTGGGTCTGAATGAAATGAATAATTTCAGAATTAAGACTTGCCATTGTTGAAAGAGGAAAATCATCTCCATCCTGAACAATCAATCATATGCGTAGCAGTTAAACTGCAGTCTGCGTCCAGCAAAATACACTTTTTTGAAGACAAAAGACTTGACACCTTTCAAGGCCTTTGTAAATTGTCAGACAGGTGGCAAAATCATGCAAATGGCAGCTGCAGCAATGTGTATGGAACTCTTACTGCATCAACAAGAACCAAATATGTTGGCCAGCCAAACAAGAACTGGAATGTACAATCATGCCACCAGACCACCAATGACATTATCTGACCAGACAAAAGGAGTTCTTGGGTGGTGGATCATCAAGAATGAGAGCAATCGAAGAAGGGAAGGTAGGCTCAGAGATTCAACAATGAATCAGATTGTGTTTAGTTAGACAGCTCAGTTTACTTGTTGAGTATGGGAAAGATAAGTCATTCTTTTTGCATGAACTCCTTGTGAAAACTCTAACTTTGTAGACAAACAGATTTCTGAAGTGAAGAAGTACATGAGATAGACGTTCAAAAACAAAATACCTACCCATGTTAAGCATTTCAGATTTCTTCATGGTTCAATTGCAGTTCTGACAGCTGCATCGCACATCCCAAAGGTCTGAACAGACCTTCTCTGCAATCTTCACAAATGAGTCATCAAACACTCTTCCCGTTAAATGGACAGATGACAGTCAGATGTGTAAGCAGAATGGAAAGTTATAACAAAATAAGAAGAAAGATGGGCCAATTTGATGGAACACAAAAACATATCCCTGGATCCTCTGCAATTTCTTGAACCTTTTGCTTTAAGCCTGGGGCATTGTTGTCTCAGCGTGATGGCGATTTCACAGATTAGATAATCCAAAGGTTTTTGCAGCATCCAAAGGGATAAAGTTTTGCAAGAAACCCTGAGAGCTTGCTTACACATGAGAATAAGATGCAAGAACCCTAGAGAAATTGCAAATGAGAAGAAGTTGCAAGAATCCTTGAGAGCTTGCTGATGAGAATACTAAATTCCAAGAATCCTTGAGAGATAGATTGCACATGAGAACAAGTTGCAAAAGTATCCTTGAGAGCTTTGCACATGAGAATAAGTTGCAAAGAAAGAATCCTAGAGAGCTAGCTTGCACATGAGAATACTACATTGCAAGAACCCTTGAGAGATAGATTGCACATGAGAACAAGTTGCAAAGAATCCTTGAGAGCAGCTTTGCACAGAAGGAGGAGACTGAAAGCAGTTTCTTCAGACGTACAGGTGGTTTAGACCTCGCATGCTTGGTGGTCAGAAAAAGAGCTACCAATAAAAAAAGAAGAACGGCAGGAGGAAACAACAACTGACCTATTCGCCAGAATTCCAATGGTTTTGCAGTGGCGATGATGATGAGAGAGCGTTCTCGGTTTGAGTTTCTGCAAACCAGATTTGGATTTAGGGTTAGAGACTCTGAAGTCGTGAACAGCGTCTTCTTTGCTCACTATTTTGCTTCTTGCGCCTTCACCCCATTCTTCTCACTTGCAAAGATAGTACCTATTCTCGCAATTGGGTGAAGCAGATCGACACTCGAAATAAAGATCTTCCAACCAGATTTTGCAAATCTAAGTCGGTTGTGGGTGTTCGCACTTCGCACGACGAAGTTGCCAAACCAGATTTCGTTTTAGGGTTAGAAGCTCTGAAGTCGTGAAGACCGTCTGTCTTCTTTGCTCATTCTTTAGATTCTCGCGTTTTCACCCCATTCTTCTCACTCGGAAAGATATTACCTAATTCTCGCAAATGGGTGCGCAGATCGACGTCAGAAATTAAGATCTTCCAACCAGATTTGGTTTTAGGGTTAGAAGCTCTGAAGGCGTGAACAACCCTTTTGCGAAGGAAAACGAGTAGAATTGTGCGTGGGAGAGCTGTGCGATTTTTACCATCATCGTTGCAAGAATCAAATATAGTTGCGTATTGGGTGTGAAGAAGGTACGCCATTCTGTTCTGTGCAATCATTTCCGGGGAGCAGATCTTTTAGGTTTTAGGATGGTTTCAACCTGTTGTAAGGAATTGGGTTCCGGGATGCTCAAGTTAGCTGCTGGAAGAAGAGCTTGTGATGTGGTTGTCGACAATTGATGATGATGATGATGATGCAGCAGAACAATTGAACAACAACAAGCTTGTTGTCTCCATGGAGCATTCTTCTTCAGAAGATCCAGCATTGCAGCTTCCGATCGACATCAGCTACTCCAAGCTTGCTGGTTCTGTTCTCTAATTCCAATTACAGATTCCCCCCCCCCCTCCTGAGTTTTCTTTTCTTTTTGTGTCTTGCACTGTTCTTTGAGGATATGGAAATGAACCACCAAATAGAAAAAATTCCAAAGAGTTGGTTGGAAGAAGTTCTCATGTGAGCAAGAAGAATGGGATGGGGGGAAATGTGGTCTCTGATTCTCAGATTGGTTAGTGGATCGGCGCAAGATTCCTTCCGACTGGAGAAAGAAGCTTGCATCTCTACGAACACGAGTAGCATCAGCATTGTCCTCATCACTGCCTCGCAACTCAGATCCATGGTTGCAGAGCCTTACAGCAGAGAGTAAGTTTTGTGGAATGAATGAATGGGGTTTGTTTGTGTTCTTCTTATCTGTTTCTTTCTTTCATGTCTACCTTGTGTAATCTGGAATCTTCATTGCAATTGCAACACAAGTGTCAACTGCTTGGTTGTTGTTGATAGTTGATACTCCACAATTTTTATTTTGGAGTCATCTGAAAGAAGGTGAATGTGGATTTTGATTTGATCATTGTTGGGGGGGGGGAGCAGACACTGGCTACTTAGAAGCTCGGAGAATCAGAGATTTGCTATTGCAAGCCAAACCAGAAGCTCGCAATCTCTTTGGTCGACTTTCTGGATCAGCTGTAAGCTTCATTGTTTGTGGGCTGAGTAAACTTGTGTGATAAACATGTTACAAGTTATTTTTGTGGGTGATATATCCACTTCTGATTGAGGAGGAGGGGTGCTCATGTTTGTTGGGAGACAGGGTGAATGGGATGCCATTGTGAAAGTCTATGAGAAGGAGTTGCTGTTTCTCGGAGAAGCAGCACAGCTCATGGTGCAGTATACCAACTACGAAATGTAACCACCCTGTGTTATTTCCAAGCATTCCAGATCTTTATTGTTCAAGCCATCCCTGGATTGAAGATTGCAAAAGAAAAAAATAGAGTTAGTTACAACATTGTATTCATTCAATGCAACTTTGTTTGCTACTAGCTTGTTAATGGTTCTGAGAGGAAGTCATGTGCCTGAGGGATTTTTTCATGTGGAACTGTTTTTTGTGGAAGTCCTTATCAAAAGAAGCAAATAGTGAAGGTTCAACAGCAGCTGACAGACATGGAAAGGAAAGAAGCTGAGTTCAGGCGCAATGCAGCTGCATCAGCTGTTAAGTATCAACAGGCTTGTCAGGAGCTTGGTATTCAGGTGGGTCTATATTTTTTATTGTTCAAGAGCTCATCCTGAGAGCAGCAGCTCCTTCCCATGAATGTAAATGTGTGTCTTGGGACAGGTTTCATGCTTATTATAAAGCTTCCTGACACTAATTGGCAACTGATGATGACTGATGGCAGGGCAATGATGTTAGAGCAGAGCTGATGGCTCTTCGCAAGTCCCTCCCCGCAATTTTCACTGAGGTTGTGAACGCCATCTGTAGTGATACTGTGGGTGACTCTTTGGAGCTATACCAAGCTTTTGTCTCTTACGCACATCAGGGACCTGAGTCTGGTCTTGTGTTACCCACACTTCGACAAGTTCGTGATCATCCACCAGCAGCTGCTGCTAGTGTCCCTGATAGAACTGAAGACAACAAGGCTTCTTCTACAGGTTTACTAGTAATGTCAGAGTCCTCTCCAAGTCCTGAAGAACAAGAAGCTCTTGAGCTTAAGGGAGACATTGACTGGAATATTGAGGATGTTGACAGTGGGAAGGTTGACAAAGGTGATGCCTCAATCAACTGGGATATTGGTCATGATGCTGGTGTCAAGATAGCTTGTGAAGCTGAGGAGGGTGGTGGTGGTATTGATTGGGGCATTGAGCAGCATTTGATTACAGACGAGGCTGCAGGAACAGAGGCAGACAATGTAGGATCAGATATCAATTGGGACATTGGCATTGATACACTCCCTTCTGGAGTAACCTTGGCTGCTGAATCTGCACAATTACTGGAAGGCTCTACAGATGGGGTCATTGTTAAAGGAGGGGATGATGATGAAGATGGGGGTGGAATAAACTGGGACATTGATGTTGATGATGTTGGTGTAGATACATTGCAGTCAGGATCTGAAGAAACTGGTAAGGTCTTGCCTGTCATCCAGGACTCTAGAATCGAACAGGAGATGGGAAGAATAGGATGCTTTGTACAGACAGAGTACCGAAACAGGCTTTTGGATGATCTATGTGAGGTATGTAGATCACACCCTGTGTCTCACTCACATCGTATCTGGTTGCTGTTGTGCACATCCAGTGTGCAGCCTTTATATTGTCAGAAAGTCCCTATTTCCATTACTGGGGATCAGTTTGCCTTTTGCACATTTGAATGGTGTTGATTCTGCTATTGATGATTTGTTGTGGATCTTTCTGGGGTGTGACCTTTTGTATGAGCCAGCTGAGAGCTTTTGTCAAGCAAAGGCTGGAGGAGATGGGCAGGCATGATACAGCGGCATTGCAAAACCAGGTGCAGGCTGTGATGTCACCTGCATGTACACAGCATGGCTCAGACACACTGCTTCTTATGACCCTGCATATTGCCACTGCTCTGGAGCTTCTAACTGCACGGAAAACGAGGGACCTCAGCTTGCTAGTTACATCATCTCGGTATGTATGTATGGGTTCACATCATTTCTGTTTGTATCTCTTTCCTTTATCATGTGCTTAATTTGCATTAGAGTGGTGAGGATTCTCAAGAATTTTTTGGATTCTTGCAGGTTTTTGGACCGGTTAGAAGCATCATTGCTACTAAAGAAGCAGAATGAGCTAAAGCTTGTTGAGAGCTCAAGAGATTTGAGTCAGAAAAGAGTCACACTTCGGAACTCGCTAACCCTTTTATGGCCAAAGCAGGTATATCCCCTTCACATCCACTTTGATAAATTCCTCAAATAGACCACCCAATTCTTCAACATTGGGTGTCACTGTCTTTTTATTTCTTCTCCTACATGTGTCTTGTTGCATAATGAAAGTTCTTGCAGATGCAAAGCATGGGTCTTTGTAAGCTGAGAGGTTTGTTTTAATTGATTGTGGAGCAGGAGGCAGCAGTGACAAGATTACGAGAAGTTAAACAAAACACAGAGAAAACCATTTCCTCTCTCTATGATGGGCGACCTGTAAACATCATTGGTGACATAAACACAATGCTGGGACCACTGTAGGATCTGTGATCTATGTTTGTCATGCCTGGATGAATTTCCCGATCCTTCACAACATCATCTGCCAAAGCTAAATTTGGACATTGCAGCTGGGTTCCACAGTATCTGCTTCTGTCAAGTGTTTTTTGGCAGCAGCTTTGATTCTCACTGATATTTGTCACTTAGCAGGTTTCATGTTCATTATTAGTGGTCTGTTTTTTGTCCTTGAAAAAAACACAAGGTTTTGATATTTGTGTTGGATTTGTAAACTGAAACATTTGGAGCCCAAAGCCCTTTGTTTTGAATACTGGATGCAATCTGAACAACTGATAAAGAGAAGAGTTTTCAAGCCCTGCTTTTTTGGCTTTCGGTGTAAATGTTCAGAGTTTTGGGTTTTCCTGACAGCGCATCCTAGCTCTCATATGTGCAGTGATGGCTTTGATGATATCATCTGCCTTATGCTGCTGCAGCTCTGCTGCGAAGTACTCTCCTATCTCGCCCCTTTACACCTCCACCCAATTCAGGCTCCAGCTCTTCCAGTCTCCTTGCTTGTAGACAAATCTGTTTGTTCCTGACATTCCTGATTTCTACAACTTTATGTATCTAGATGAAGGCTCTATTAGTAGTGGCCATATTTTGTAAATCATTTTGTGAGCATAATTGTACTTCTAATGACTTCTCTTGCAGAATTTCTTGGATTTAGCACCTGGTATACCAAGATTCCAAAGGCCTGCTTAAGCATGTGTAGCATGTAACAGGGTTGGATTTCAAATTTTGCTTGTTGACTGTTGCTATTAGGGTTTGAAAATTGCTCATTGATGATGGCTAGTGCAAGCAATTGGTGTGCATGTTGGTGGCTGCTTTGAATGATCGAATTTTTGGAGGTGCTAAGTGAATGCACTGGAAGTGTTGCTATTTGGGGAGTAGTGAAATGTGTGCTGGGCAAGGAAGGTTCTAGAAGGCTTTCGGTGAGGAGGGAGAAGGAGAGGGTTTGGAACTGTCCTTTTGGGGCTGCGAAGAACCAAATGGTTGGAGACGTGTTAGAGAAACATTTTTAGCAGGGGGAGGGTGGTGTTAGATAAAAAAATTTGGACTTCTCAAGGGCTACTAAATCATGTTTGTGGAAAACACTAAGATTTTAAGGCATTATCTCCAAGGTAGATTAACAAACACATTTTTTTGGTTGAGAGTAGTTGGAGATTGCAGTAGGGATTTTGACATTCTGGATTTGCATGGTTAATCTGATATTGAGAAATTTGGAGAAGCTTGGAGATTTTGAGTTGTGAAACTCTCTGCAGCACCAATTTCTTCCATTGCTTGGGTGTTGTGGAACAAGTAGTTGCACTTGGGATTTCTGGGCTTTGTCTAGTGGGTCTACTGCGGCATGATGTATTTTGTGTGACCAAGAATTTTGGTTTGGTGGGTAAATCTGAGTGGCCTAAAAGATTGTGTAAAATTTGTTAAGAAAGGACAGAAAGCCCATTACCTCCTATTCAGGTCACACATGAATGAGATTCATTTTCCTCATCTGGATTCCAAAGAGCTCTTCATAACTCAAATGGCAAGCTTCATTTGGTCTGATGAAGAAGAAGGTTACTCTTGAAAGTTTCTTCTACATCAGCAGATTGCAAGTTTGCTCATCAAAGAAAGAAAGATTTCTGTTTGGTGTTTCAGTGTTTGGAATTTTCAATCTGATTATTTCAAAGGCATTTAAATCCCAAGCAAGGAGGCTTTTCTAAGCCCTCTTTGTTTTGTAAAAGACCTTGCTCTTAAAGTTCTCCAGTTGTTTCTCTCTCCTTTTTTCCACCTTCCTTTTTTTGGGTTTCTTTCATTTCCTTTCTTGTCTCATTTTCATTTCTCTTTCTTTTTTTTCTTAGTTCCTCTTTCTTTTTGTGTTTTTGGGTTGCTTGATTTCCTTGTACATTTTGTTGTGGGCAAAAAACCTCATAAGTTCCCTCCATGTCTATGTTCATGATATTACAAATCAGTTGGGAATAACCAACACATTATAGTTATCCGTAAAGTCTCGTGATTGTTAGGGTGAGAATGTTCAGTTTCGGCATAATAGGGCATCAAATGCGTAACAGGGAATGAAAACTTTACAGAACAAAATAACTAGGATCCAAACTAAATTTTTTCCACCAATTTTGATGGTAAACTGAGTTTCATCCATCCTGTCTTTTCTTTTTCCTGGGTGCCTCTACTCCACTGCTGCTAGATATATTTTCACTCCTGTTGTTACCTGTACAACTACTATACTTAATCTCGAACCTTGTGCATTAAATGCTGGTCTAATCAAATCTAGGTCTGATTTTGGGGACTAGAATGAGATTCCATTGAGAACCGGGTTCTCAATTCTATTTATTGTGTGGAACCAAGACCCAGACTTTTGGAAGCAAAATGCTTGTGCCAGAAAAAAAAAACACTAGAACCAGAGGATAACCTGGGTTTAACTCACAGTTAACCACCAGTTCCTACCCGAGTTACCTGGAACCAGATTCCCCAGTTCCATTTACATGTGGAACCAGAATGATTCCAATTTATTTTTTAGAACTATATGCCGAAACCCTAAACCCAAAACCTTAAACCCTAAACCCTAAAACTTGGCTCATACATGTGTTATGGTGTAATTCACACAACCCTACACCCTAAAACATGGCTCTCTTATGAAAGTGTGTTTTTAACCCAGGTCAAAAAGGGTGACCAACAATTTTAGGAATATAAAAATTTCGCATAGCCAGCCAATGAGAGGGCTCAACATTCATCCCGGAGAGCTCAGTTTTATTTCCCATTTGAGATAATTGGATGAATAAAAACCTTCTATTCCCTGGTCTTTTTTTTTTTTGGGTGGTTTTGTTTTGTTTTTTTTGTTTTGTTTTTTTCAAATTAATAATTTAATTTAATTTAATTTTTTTAATTTTAAAAAATAAGTTTTAATGTTTCCAAATTTTGGCAACTAGAATTATTTTTTCCCCTCAGTTTTGTGAAATTGAAAACCCACACATTGGTGATGGTCAACGAGAGGATTTAGCCAAATTTGGCTAACACCTAGAGAGGAAAGTAGAATAATTTAAGAATCCTGCTATATTTTGGCGACCAGATTAACACACACCCATCATCTAAATATGGCAATTTCAGGGGGAAAAAAAAATCTCTAAATCTGGCTACTTCAGCACCCTTTTTTTTTTTCACACATAATATAAATAAATAAATAAACGTATATATATATACTGTGCATGATTGCGCACCAGAATTTCTTTTTGTGGCCACTGACTTTACACTGGGTTCAGTATTCTCTTTGCCGAATTTTGGCTACAGCTATAAGAAAGGGAAAGCATGTAGAATAATTTTAAAGAATCCTACTATAATTCTGGCGACCTGATAAATTTATTTATTTATTTATTGTCAAAATAGGGCATTCAGTAGTTAGTCTCTCTCTCTCTCTCTCTTTGACAGGGCAAGGGCAGAGCCTGAGAGCTTGAGAGCAGAGCTTGAGAGCAGAGGCAGAACAGAACAGAGGCAATAAATGCAAAGTGTGCTGCTGTGTATTGAAGTGTGATGGCAGAATTGAATGAGAGCTACATCCTAATAACTCACTCACATGATATTCATGCCACATTCATGCTCTACTAGCTCATGTGGCATTTGCATGCCAAGTTCCAAGAAGCTTAAAAAAAAAAAAAAATCCTACTCATGTTGTTGTACTCACCATTGTTTGGAGTTTTAGCAAAGAAATTCTCTTTATTGTACACACACAGTAGCAGCTTTTTGTTTGTGTGAACACTAGTGGATTCTTAAAAGAGAAATCAACCCACACAGCAGCAGCAACAACAACAACATTGTTCTCATCATAATCTTCTTCCATCAGTTTTGCAGTGTGGGCACTAGTTTTACTGGATCAAATGCTCATGAGATTCACAATAATAACAACAGCAACAACATTCTTCGGGTACTAGTTGTGCTTTTTGGAATTCTTAGACTCAGTTGTGAACATGGGGGGCTTACAAAAAAATGTGATGCTTTGAAGTCCTTTTTTCTTCTTCTTTGAAATTCATTTGTATTCTGAACTGATTTGTTTTGAAGAATTGGGAATTTGGGTTTTTCTGAAATTGAAGCTCTCAAATTTCTTCTTCTTTGTTGAGAACTTAATGAAGGATTTGGTGATAATAGTACAGTAGTAGTAAGAAGATCGCCAGCTGCTTCAGTAGTTTTGAGGAAGAGATTCTGAAGTTGTAAGACTTTCGTCAGTGCAATACATGAGGTGCTTGCTGCAGGTGAGGGGGGTCTACAGCAGCTTGTAATTGCAGCTTTGCTTTGTGCAGGTCATGATGTTAATTGAAGGGGAGCTGGAGGCGCAGAAGCAGCTGATCACCAAAGAGAATGCAGAGAATGCACGCCCACCACCGATCAGAAGTCTACTACTGCAGCAACAGCCAGGCTGCTCGGATTCTCGGGTTCCAAGTTTTAGCAAAATTCTCACCAAATCCATGGCTAGGGGACACTTGGTACGTCTTTTGCTGCAAGTTTCAGATTGATCATCATCACCATCATCATCGCATATCCAAGTAGTTTTCTTGCAGCTGATGGAACTCTAGAGCCGCTGGAGCGTGCAAAATCCAAGGCTCAGAGTTTACTGTATCGTGATGTGATGAAGTGAGCTCACCACATGCATGATGCAGGAAGTGCCTCGTCGATTTGTCACGGACAATGCTGCCAAGTTTGGTCTAGATGTCACGATGCGAGGACGAAGCAAAGAAGCCATGCTCGTAAAATTTGTAATGGTGAACAGAAAGGATACTCGTGCCAGTTCCTTAGCTCCTCGAATAGTAGCTCGCGCAGCAAGTTGGATGCCTTTCTTCAAAGCGAATGGGCTGAAACAAGGGCAACAAGTCCTGTTCTCGCTTCGTGCAATCTCGTACTTTGAAGTTGAGATCATTGCAGATGAGCATGAGAAACTCATGTCTTCTTCACAAGTACCCAAATTGGAACAGAAACATGATGGGCATGACATTCATGGTGATGATGATGATCTAGATGAAGTAGAGCTTCATACACCCTTCGTCTGCTCCACCACAACAAGTGCAGAAGCTGATCAGGAAGAATCAGCAACAGCAATGAGAGACAGAGCGTTTGCACAAATGGATCTGTTTCTTGCTCAACATGCAGTTCAACCCATGATTTCTTCAGACACCACTGCAACACCCACATCATGTTGTTGTTCTCATCATCAAATTATTCATCATCATCATCAGCTCATGATCTCAAGTCGTCCCCCAAAGAAGAAGTCAGCTCACAAGTTTGAAGCTGCTTCTTTCAAAGCTTGACATCCTGTAGCACATGAGTCTTGCACTTTCTCTCTCAGATCAGATCTGCAACAGATCATGATCAACAATCCTAAAGATTGGTCTTGAATTTCTTCTCCTTCTTCATCAGTAGATTTGAGCATAGACCCACAAGGCTAAATTTTGCTCGGTTTTTTTTTTTTTTTTTTT
>Ga0116227_10006254_pt1 | contig 24307 bp, 19 predicted proteins | sample S1TSphgellanicum_FD_89693 | JGI IMG/M metagenome (GOLD analysis project Ga0116227, IMG submission 89693) | Host-associated microbial communities from peat moss isolated from Minnesota, USA - S1T2_Fb - Sphagnum magellanicum MG | ecosystem: Host-associated > Plants > Peat moss > Unclassified... | reverse complement strand
TTTCTTAAAATTTAAATTAAAAACTTCAAAATTCAAATATCAAATTTCAAGTTCAAATAAAAACATTTAAAATCAAGTTGTCGATTTTTAGACTTAATAAAAATTTTAAAACTGAAATGATAATTTAGAATTCAATTATCAATTTTTAGATCAAATAATTTTTTTGAAGTTAAATAACAATTTTCAGAATTGAAATGTCAGTTTTTAGATTCAAATAACAATATTCAAAATTGAAATGTCCATTTTTAGACTCAAGTACTAATTTTCAGACTTGAATTTTTTAATTTTGAAAATACAAAATAATAATTTGGAATTTAAATTTCACGTTTGAATCAAATGATTATTTAAAATTTAAATGCAAAATTTTCATATTCATATAAAAATATTCAGAATCAAAATTTTTATTTTTTAATCAATTAATAATTTTTTGAATTGAAATACTAATTTTTGGATTCGAAAATATTAATTTAAAATTCAAAATCAATTTTTAGATCAAATAAGTTTTGTTGAATTTAAATTGAAAATATCATATTCAGATCAAAATTTTCAAAGTCAAGTACTATTTTAAACAATTGAAAGAATCATTTTCAGATTCAAATATCACATTTCAAATTCTAATATTCTTTTTAAAAAATTAAAATAAAAATTTTCAGAATTGAAATATCAATTTTCAGATTTGAATAAAAAAATTCAAAGTTCAAATATTAATTTTGAGATTCATTATATGAACAATATACATACGTATGCATATTATATATATAAAATTTTAGTACATACATTAAAATACACCCTTATGTCATTGTAGAATACCTTTAGGATGCAACTAATTTGGTGACTATTACAACTAATGGGACATATCAACCTATTAATGGATGAAAATAAATGTAAAATTGATACAACCAATAGGATGAAATTTTTAATAGTTGCATCATAGTTAAGAAAATGACCAAAATAGTTGAAAGTTGGTCGTGTAGTTGTAAGTATTCCCAAATCTAGTCGCAAATGATTACATGTCGCATGTAGTCGTAAATGGAGTGGTTACATTTTGGTTGATTTCTACTAGTGATATCTATTCTTGTACTATAGTGATGTTGAACAAGAGTGTATACGCCTTTGCCAATTACTTTGCTTTGTCCATATGGTAAGGTATATGGCATGCCCCATCCACAAGTGTCATAACTTGGCTCCAATTGTCAATTCTCCAAAATTTGTTTTTGGCTCCAATACATGTTGAACCAAAACCTTGTTGACTTTGAATATTATATCCAGATAGAATGGGATTTTCTATTTGATATGAGGATTTGATTAAATATATCAATGTACCATAAATAAAATTTTGAATTTTGTTTTAGATTTTGTATTAAATATGTTCTAATAATTATGAATATTTGACTATTGAAAACCAACAACCTATGCTTACACTATCAAGTTGTTGGTTAATGATGTCCATTTGTCAATTTAAGAAAAAATGACATCATTGATCTTTTTATTTCAATGTAATTACATGGACTACTAAAGAGACATTGACTTGTTGTAAAGAGCCACACAAAGAACCACTATAATGCAAGTAGAGTTGTTAAAAATTGAAGTCATTAGCCTTCAAACTTTAAAAAAGTTGAACAATATGTCTTTTTACACTTTTATGAGATGTTGTACAACATGTCTTCTACATCTTATTTAATTGTTAGTAGTAGAAGGTGTTTTAAATCTTGGTGAAATAATCTATTGTTTGTTGAGTTTATCAATAGTCATTATGTAAACTTTTGTAGCTTTAATTCCTTGAACTAGTTTTCAAACGTGTTTTAAAAAATAATTAGGGATTTATTTTGTCCTTCTTGCATGCCATGTACTTTATTACACCATAACTAGGTAGAAATTGTCAAAACTAATTGGTGTTTAATAATTGAAGTCATCAAGCTCATGTCATTGCCATGACTTTGCTTGTAGGTGTTTTTTGTAATTTTTTGTCGGTTGTTAGTGTTATATGTTTGTAAATATTTGTCAAAAACCATGGCATGTTTAAAAAACACCACCATCAAATTCCATTTCTTCTTTTTTGGAAATGGTGGGATTGTTACTTTAGGTGAAGTTCCAACCCTATAATTAGTTTCTACAAGTATATAACTAGATATGGTCCAACATGTATAATGTTTGTTCTTTCCAAATTTGGCCCAAATTCAAGTACATTTTTTAGTTTGTATTGAAATTGATGAGCTTGGGTCTATGGTCCCTATTACATGCCCTTCCAAAAATAGGAAGGTTTCATGGCAAATCCAAATAAATTTCCAAAACACTTGGTAGCCAAATTCCCTAGGTTGAGCTATTCATAAGGGAAGATGGCCAAATCCACCATGTGAGGTGCAAAATTTGCACAAAAGTTGAATACAAGGATAAACTTTCGGTGCCCAAGTTGGATGGAGTCCATAAACATAGTGTGAGAAGGAAATGTCAGTGATCTAAACTTGGACATAAAGTTGATGAATTTTACACCGGTTTTGATAGTTAACATGCAAAAAGTGAAAGGATATATGTCACTACATGGCATGATTATGTTATTAACGCACCCCCAAGCTCCTTGATGGACTCAACTACAAGTTTAAAGGTAAGGACAACGGAAGGAAAAAAATTTGGGGCGCGCTCCCTAGCTCGTAACACTTCGAGGGTAGAAGGGCGTGTTGGAATTTCAGGATGGGACTAGGAGATTAACAAGCACTTCAACTACTCACATGGACTTGCACAAACCAAACAATGAGTTGGTTAGTGCGTAGTTTGAACATTTTGGTGCATAGACGAACCACTCGCAAACACAGATTCACAAGACTCATCACATCCTAGATTTGGGGGAAGCCACCACCTTCCCCCCTATAGTATACTTTGTGCTTGGCCATGGGACCAGCACCCAAATGGCATTTTGTCCCGGAACTCCCAAGTGGGAGTCTCGAAATTCCTAAATTTGAAACTTTCGTAACTTTGGAGGCTCGTAATTTTGTGTGAAGACCTTTGATTGAGGTGAGGTCTAAAGCAAAGTTGTATCCTTCGTCAGGAGCTTTCCAATGGTATGTGGCACGCCACCTGCATGCAAGGAAATTGGGGCGATTCCTGACTTTTAATGGTCGGGAGTCAAATTGCCAATTTGATTCCCGACCCTTCTTTTGGCTTTAACTTGTGTTTTAAGTGTCCAAATGGGTCATGTGATCCCATTTTAAACATTTACATTTCAAGGGCTTTCCAATGATATAAAGAACTATTCAATATAATGGGTTTTGACCTCTGCAATCGCTTTTTAAAAATTTGGGAGTCCACCGAAACTCCAACTCCCAAAGTGGGAGTTCATTTGGGAGTGTGGGGGTTCATTCCCTCACATTCTCTTGCATTCCCAGGAGTATGAAATGTGGCTCCAAGGCTCACTCTTGGCCTGCACCTTCGCAAGCCCTTGCTTTGGTTACGAACCCAAGGCGAAGGTTACGACAATTATTGACCAAATGATTTTGTTATTGATTAAGAGAATGATTTTGGTTATTGTGTTTCATTTATTGAGAGAGGGTAAGTTGATGATGGACTACGAATGCATGGAAAGATTTTTTCATTTTTAGAAAGTGGGTGATGACCTTGTTGTGAATAAAATTGCAAAGAACAATTATGAGTTGTTATGTGATTGCGACATTGTTTTGGGGACCTTGACTTGTGTGTTGCCCATGTTGAAAGCAATGTCAAGCTTGTCCAAGCTAGCCTAAAGTATATATACAATTATATGCAATTTTGTGACCTCTATCATTGTCACTACTATTAATGTTACACATGTAATGTATGTGGACCCATTGACAAGGTATGATCACCCTTATTTTCAAATGTTTAATAACTTGTTGCATAACAATTATGATGCTTTCCAATGGTGTGGTACTTGGAACCACAAACCTAGCCTAGTGAATTATATGTTACATTTTAGTTCAATGGCCTTTTTTTCATGTTGCATAATACATGTTTTAGTACTAGACATGTGTTAGTTATGATGATTGATTAGGGAAGGTTGGAAGTACAAAGAGGCACTCAATGTGGAAGTGACATTTCTTGGTCAATCATTTAACAATTTTGAAAGCAAAATTTTATCACTTCAAGCCAATATTTACAAATGGTTCCTTGGTTGTTGGTTTGTTGGATCCATCATTGCTTGACAAATTTTTTGTAGTTGTTATTATAATCATGAAAAACAATTCCCATTGTGCCTTACATTCATCACCTAATTTGTAACAACATAATAAAATTGTGATGATGATTGGCCTCCAATGCCATTGTAGATTTGAAGTTATTGGAGTATTTTGAAATTTGTGAAAGTTGGCCGTTGTTATGGTCCTAGGGAGTGAGGAGGACAAGAGGACCTTTCCCACATTCAATTTTATGAAATCTAAACTTTGTAATCGTTTGGCAATCCATTTTGACTTGGGCATTAAAATGTATGCCTAAAACATTTATAGGGGAAAAGAAAATTGCATTATGGAAATTGGTAGAGATATGGTCATCCTAATATGTTAAAGGGTTGTTGGTTTTGTGGAAACATTTGTAGGTGTAGATGTATGATTTTTTGGACCAAAATTTGGAATACTTATCTATGTGTTAGTTTTAACATAGTTTGGGTTCGAGAATTTTATAATTCGAGGTTGGCTTCTTTTCCAACAAGTTCATTACATATTCATCACTTTTTTTTTTTTGTTTTTTTTGGCATAATTCTAATAGGGTTGGGTGTAGTGGTTGGATTTTTTTAGGTTTTTGTTTTAAGGATAGAAGGAAAAGGATTGTGCAACAAATTTGCCCCATCACAATAGATAATTAGAACTAACATGTTGAATTTTGTCTAAATTTTAAGGAGGTTTGTTTTGTGCATATTTTGTTGCATTCCAATTGGGAAGAATTGTTAAAAAAGATTGTGGTTCAACCCTTGCTAGATGAGATTGTAGGTCAATTGAATAATATTTGTCATAGATACCAACATCAACAAATTCCAACATTAGTCACCATTGTGTAGATGCATATGTGGTAGGTTTTAAAAAAATAACTTTGTCTTTTAGAGATCCCATGACTTTTTTTCATTTTTTCCTCTCTTGATTATCTATTGAGAATCCAAGTTGAGGTTCTTTATTTTGTTGTGTTTTATAAACTATTCTAACTTCAATGATTGCAAGCATTCATTGGGGGATGCATATTTTTTGGTGTTCAGATTTACAGTGATGAGGGATATGTGGCAAAATGCAAAAGCAATAGGAGACCAAGACAAAGTGGTCAAATTGCTTTTATGTAGGCCAAAATTTGACTCCAAAAGTTTTTAATTCAAAAATAAAAATAAAACTTGAATAGGGTTTTTCCTTGTCTTTGAATTGTGTAGCGCAATTTTGTTCAAATGTTCAAACCTTTAGCATTAGTCACATTATCCATATCTTCTAGTTATTGACATGACACATTGAATTCCATCATGAATTTGATATTGGTTGCAATCTCATAATTGGGGTTTTTATTCAAGTTACAAAATAACTTCAAACTTGGAACATCCATGTCACCAACAAATTTTGCTCCTAAAATACCATATATAGTCCACAATTTACATGAACCTAATGTGATATAGCTTGCCATGTTTGCCATGTTTTTCAATGAACATTAGAGCATCTCCAGGGGTGCTCAGTATGTGAATCCAGACAGTAAAATTTATTGCAAAAATGTGAAAATGTGCCGGTTTAGCTCAGGAAATTGGTTTTCTGCACCAAATTTGTGCAGCTTGCGGTGGCTGGTAAAAGGCGCAACACAGTTGTGCACCTTCAAAAAAAGTGTAATAAATTGGACCTAATTGCAGCTCAGTATTTCTGATTGGTTGATCATAATGATTGGTCCACGTGGTTTGCTATTAGTAGTCCCCACATATATGTGCTTTCAGTTACAGTTTTATTAGTGGTGTCGCCAAAAATAAAACAGCTAAACTTAGACATTTAATTTTATTATCCAGAGTGACGTACTGAGCACAGGTGGAGATGCTCTTATCAAAGCATAATCTTTCCTCTAAAAATGAAGACTCATTTTTGAAATTCCGCCCCTCTTTTTTTTTTTTCATTTTGATCCCATGATATTATCCTCAAAACAATTCAATCCCACCAATTCTAACAATCTCATTTGGCCACAAAAGTGTTGGTTTTTTTGGCAGAGTTCCTTCGTACCTACGCCATTGCCGGCAGCTGCTTTGTCTTTGGTTTTTTGATGATCGCCAAGCCGAGAGAGAGTGTGCTCTGAGGCTGTCTGTCCTCGTCCTCCTTTGTTTGTATCTCCTTCTCTACTAATGCCAGAAACTTCTGCAGATTTTGCATTGAGGTTTTGATGAACATTCTCAATCCAGCTGACATCTGCGCGTGCAAGCATGCATCACAGCTTTTGTTGTGCAAATAAGAGAAATATCAAGTCAAAAGATTTCAAACAATCAAGGAAGCTATCTATAATGCTCATTTGCCCTCTGGCAACAAAGAAAGAAAGAAAAAAAACCTGCGATTGCAATCATTCTTGTCATGATCATACTCGGATATGTGCTGTGATCACGCAACACTGCAAAGGATCAGGAAAATCTGATGATCGTCAAACTCTGAGCGCTCTCGTCCTTCCTGTTTGTCTTCTTCTTATGTGTGAAATTCTGCAGATTTTGCATTCACCTTTTAATGGAAATTCTCAATCCTGCTGATGGCTCATCAGCGATGCATGCATCACAGTTTGTACAGAGCGAACGATGCGCGATTTCAACAATCACGGAAGTTTGTACTCATTTTTGCCTCTGGGAAGAAAGAAAAGCGCAATTGCAACCATTCTTGTCATTTATCTTACTCGGATCTTTGACCATACCTCTGCGGAGAAGGATCAGAAGATCTGATCATCGTCAAGCCAGAGTGCTCTCTCCGTTGTGTGTCTTCTTGTGGGAGAAACCCTGAGATATTGCATTCACCTTTCTTGAGGAGAAATCTCAATCCAGTTGATCAAGAAAAGTGCGGTTGCAAAGATCCGCAAGAAGGATCTGTGATCATAACTCTAACAAGATGGATCGGAAAATCTGATGAACTTCAAGCCTGTCCGAGTGCTCTCCTCTGTCTTCTTCTTGTGCGTGAAACTCTGGATTCACCTTTCTTGATGAGAAATCTCAATCCAGTTGACCATCTACGATGCACGCATCACAGTTTGTCCACGACTCCGGGTACAAGACTGTCTTAACGATAAAAAAAAATACTCATTTGTCTTTGGCAACAGAGAACACTGAGTGATTGCAATCATTCTGAAGTCTCATTTGATCTTCTTACTCGGATCTGTGATCACACGGTACACCACTGCACAGCCTGATCGAAAACAGACCGCCGCCACGGTTTCTCTCTCCTTCTCGTCCAAGGATCTTAGGAATTGGTAAAACGAAACGCGAGAGCTGGAAGAGGAGAGAAGGACAAACGGAGGAGGAGAACAGGGCGTGGTGGCTGGCAAAACTATCATCGAAAGGAAAAGGGATTCAAGAGAGCAAAGTTGGCCACAGCAACACGGGAAGTGCAGGTAATATTCTTGTCATTCACATTCGTACTCTCAGAATCAATTCAAGATCTGTAGATCAGAGAGAAATCCGAGAGAGAGAGAGAGAGCGAGAGAAATCCCTAGGCTTGCAAAAGGAATGGATTTTTCATCAATGTAGGAAGACATGGGTTTCTTTCATCTGTTCAAGCTTGCACTGAGCTGAAACATATTGAAACTGATGATGGGTTGTCTTCACTTCTGGATGTGCATATCTGCCCCATCAAGAATCGAGAACATTGCTGGTACTATTGTGTGAAATGGGAGAAGGCCATTGTTGCACTTGCAGGAGCTTTTTGAAACACAATGCGGTTCCTGGAGGCTGGAGAGAAAAGCTTATCTCAAAGTTCTTCTCAGATCCTTTGCAGTGGTGGGATTGCAGGTTGAAGAAGGCTAATGAATATGAATCCTGTCACAATTGTCTTGTTGACAGTGCCATAGCTTTGTTGGTTGTGATGATACTAGTATGGTCTGGAGAGAAAAGCTTACGTCAAAGGTTCTTTCAGATCCTTTGCTGTGGTGGATCACAGGTTGAAGAAGGCTAATGAATATGAATCCCTGATCACAATTGTCCTGTCGAGACAGTGCCATAGCTTTGTTGGTTGTGATGATAGTATGGTCTGCAAGAATTCTCAGGAATAACATGGCTGATCAACTGGTTGTAGGTGAATGCAAATTTTTTCCAGTTTCAAGCACACAAGACACAGGATTGACTCCAGGGCTTGGAAACCCCATGGGTGGAAGTTGAGGTGGCTGCAATGCCACCAGGGCTTGTAGAATTGAGCATTTTCATCATGGATTAAAAGGCTTTCCCCATATCTCAAGGCTGGGGAACCTGAGAAGACAATAAAACATTTCAAAAAACTGGAACAAGAATGCAAGAGTCCTGCCATGTTCACTTTTGTTCTGGTCATGAATCGTGTGTGGTAGCTTATGAGCCCAGTTGAAGAGGGCAAGCATGATCATGAGAAGATCATTCATTATGGTTTTGCATCAGATATGTTCATGGGGAGTAGCCTGGTGGACATGTATGCCAAAATGCAGCATGGAGGACACCTCTAGAGTCTCCACTATCAAGGTGTAGAGCCAAACCCTGTCACTATTGTTGGGGTATGGACTACTGCATTGTGAATGTAGTGGCACTTGAGGAGGGAACAAGCACACAATACCAGATCATTCAAGGTGGTTGCAAATCAAATGACTTTGTGGGGGAACAGCCAATGTTGTACTGTATGCAGGACATTTCTTGGTGAGTGTTCAATGAGATTGCCCTAACTCAATTTGTGTCTTGAACTTCCATGCTTCAAGGAGTTCCCATGATGCATGTGCACAGTAAGGAAGCTCTTGCACATATATGCACACATCTGCTCACAAAGATGTCAAGTGGGCCATTGCATTTGGGCTTATCAGCATGCATGCACGCATGCTTCCACCACTCCGCCACTTTAATGAATATGCAGGTACCCATGTGGCAATTGCCATGCTTCCACCAACTTCATAACAAAGGTAGTCAAGAGAGAGCAAGTAGTAAGGGATGCCAATCAGCATCATCACTTTTGAGGATTGTTTGTTCCTGTAGAGATTGTGAGTCACCCAACAGCAGTTCATCTACTCAGTGGGTCACATTCTTCTTTTGCTCCTAGCATGTGTCTCAAATGCATTGCAATTCTTCAAACAAATGAGGTAGAATTTTTCAGTTGTTGTCCAGTTTTTTCCTTCCTGGATTATCATAAGTAAGCATCTAAGCAGATGCTTCTCTGATTCTATGTACCTTGATGAAGATTCTGATGGCAGCAGTTGTGGCATATGCCCTGAACCATCCTGTGATGATGATCTCAATTAGTCATAGCCATGACTCCACTGTTGATTTTGCATTACCAACCAACAATTGAAGTGATAGGAATTAGAGGAAGTCTTAGAAGATCATCTTGTGCTTGAAATTGGTGTAAGGGATGCAGGAGTACAGTGTACAAGGTATGTGGAAGCTGGGATCTGAATGGGTATCTGGAAGTGAATGAGCCGCTGATTTTGGTGGGTGGCAGCTATGGCTATGTGTGTCCTGTTGTCTATTGCAAACATGGCTGTCAGTTCCATTAGTTCTCAAGTGGAGTGATACTGGCACTTCTCTTTCTCTCTTGCTCTCTAGATTTGTTGGAAACCCATATCTTCTTCTCACCAAATAGATTTGTGATGATACTATGCTTCAGGGTACTACACTAGAAATTCAGAGATGTGTAGAACAGGCTTCAGCTGTCTGAAGTGACATCTGAAGAAGCTCAACGGAGGCCTGTATTTTGCATGATCTGTGTCTCCAGGAGACCATTTCTTGTCTTTGTATTTCTGGCTGGTTATGATAGATCTCTGCAGAAAGTTGAATTTCCATGCAATGTTTAGATCCTGAGCTCAATATGTTGTCCAAGGTGTTGAAATTGCCAACCTTTCTGGCAAAGTGGAAGTAGCCCCCACATTTCAGTTGCAGAATTCATCAGGCATGATGCCATTTTGCTTTCATTAATAGTAGCTAAATGTGTCAAGTGAATGCTTGAGATTATTTGACTCTGGGTCATGTGAATGATGATTCTATTTGAACCCTGCACTTGGGATGGTTACTGCATTTGCCTTTGCAGATGAACAGGTGATAAACAAACTGCAATCTAGTGTGAAAGCTGAAAAGCTTTGGTGAGTGTCAGAGCTGCTCATTGAGCTACTAAGACTTTCAACTCCTCGAGCAGGTGAAGGAACTAAATCAAGAGAGAAGCATTGGTAAAACTGCTGCTCTGGAGGAGTGTAGGCATTTCTCCAACAAATCTCTGCTGATATCCTTAATATTCCATTACAATATATTCATTTGGATGGTTAATCCTACACATTATGACGAGTTCACATAGTGATTCTGGTTGAGTAAGTGTCCATGTCTACTTCTGTTTTCTGGCATCTTTGCTCCTGAGATGTGAGAGGATTCCTTGTCCTTTTGGGTTGTTCCTTAAATGTGTAGTTGAAATGAGCTAAATGGCAGTAACAGATGATGACAAAAAACTCAAATCTTGAGAGAATCTGCTGTCAGAAGCAAGGACTCTTATGATAGAGGTGAAAGGACTGTTTAAAAGAACTGTAGGGCCTCATATGTTTGTGCTGATGTTGGGAATGACAAGAGCAAAGAGCAAGACATTCCTGCTTGTGTATTGGGTTAACCATTATCATGAAAGTTAGCCTCAGAAGTTGAGAGGTTGATGGGTGTTTGTTCATTGCCTGCAGATTGTGGTTTCTCACCAGGTCCTCATCAGGCTTTGCACACGGTATTATTGCTCTGATTGAGACCATAGTGTTTGAATCTCTGTTGCTTTACAGTTGCAGAAGGGGAACTTGTGCATCTGTTTATGAGTGTAAGTTCCTGTCAGCTTGTGCCCATGTATGGTTCGGGTATGAATCATGATTGGGTCTCTGTTTGGAGCTGTCTTTTCTTTAGCTTTCAGTGGGTTGACTGAAACTGACATGGCATCACTAGATGCAAGAGACCATTGATCATCATCACTAAGTTGCCATGAAAAGTGGTCAGATTCTAATTCAATGGGAGTGAAGAATGGTTGTTTGACGAATGTAAATAATTCAGTGCAGAAAGTGTTGACTAGAAGAAATGACTGAGGGTGAATGGAATGTGAAGGAAATATCTGCGTTGGGTTTCCAATTTGAAATCTGTGTCTGTTGACCTTCCTCTAGGAAGATTTTCCATCCCTTCACTCAGAAACTTGGGTAAGCATCACTTAACCTATTTCTTCCTCTGAGTATGATTATATGCAGCACCAGTGTTGATTTCGTCCTTCTTGTATTAAATTTCTAGTGTGTGCAAAACTGTAACACATATATTCATGTGAATTTCCCCATCAGATAAGAATTCTTTGAATTAGAATGCTCAAATTGGCATATTCTGGAACAGTTTTAGTCTTGAACTTGTACTGTTGTATATGTCTCTGTTTGCACAGTTGGTTGTGTAACAAAACTTCACAAATGTATTTATTCTGCAAATGTGTAACAATGGTATCCTGTACTGCCCTTTGATTTCCAGGTCTCAGGAGTTATCTCTATCTCAGTGGATGTACACAAATGTGGCCTTGGAATTGCGATCTAGCACAAGCACAAGCTTCAAGAGGTTTGTGTCCATGATATCCTTGCCTGTTGAGCTATTTCTGATTCCAATTTTTAGTCATCACAATATCCTCTTTGAGCTACTCACATAAATTTATGCATTTACTTGCACTCTCACTGCGTCCTCATATTTTGGGGCCAAAATTTCCCTTTTCAAGCTCCAGTCATATTCTGGTCCCCTGTCTTCTCTGGAACAGACTTCTCTGCCCAATGTTTCCATTGCTTCTGTAATATTGTTCTCACCAGAAAGACATTCCTCCATGTGGGTATGTTGGGGATGCATTCTGAACCCATAATATCACATTGTCAGGAGGTATGTGGAGACATGTGTATTCCTCAATAATTCTTCTGAGCTCCACAGTTTTTCTGATATCATGACTGAGTCTTCTTTATAGCCTAAAGAAATGCAACAGAATTACTGGATGCAGAAATTTATAAAATTCTTTGCTCTCAGTTCTGAGCACATTATTAAGAGGAAAGAAGAGAAAGGGAGACACTTAGCTTGCCAACCAAGCATGACACAGTAGTTGTTCTTCAACCTATAGGCCTATTGCATCCATTTTGGAGGTAATCATTTCTGATTGTCATAAGGGGCAATGTGGTTGCTAATGCTCCCCTAAGGTTTAACCCCAGATGTATAAGGTTTTGGGTGATTGGATGTGAGCCCAGTCTACTGGCTGGGTTGGCCATAGGATGTAACATTTAGCATGGATTAGTGGTGAATTGAACTTGCAAGGTGGTCATGAGTTCTAAAAACTTGAGCAATTGGCTTGCAAATTGTCATATGCTTTAACTATGCTCACTGTTGTGAGCTGATGAAGTCAGTGGGGAGTGAAGGTGATGGCCCGGTACTTTGCAAGTGATATCATGAGGTTACGAACCGTCATTCTTGTCGTGGCTTTTTGGTTTGGCTGCAGAATAGTTGTTTAATTACCTGTATGTATTTGTAGAGTTGTGATATTGCTTATTAGTTGTTTGACAGCAAGTGCTGGAATGTTTTTTGATGTGGATCTTATGGATTCAGGAATTTGACATGAGAAAGTGCTATGACACATCAACCGGCATTACTTAGATTTGGCATTCTGAGGCCATGATCAACTGATTTCTCACTATGGTACTAGATCTGTTCCAGGCAGAGACTGCAGGTGGATCGAGCTGAAGCACATTATGCAGAAGGTTCTTTGAAGCTAGTACTTGTGATGCTATCTGGTTTCATATGAGAGGTAATCTCTCTACTCAACTACTCCCTCAGCATGGTAAGCTCAAGCTTTCTTATTCTCTTAAAAGTTGAACTGATGAATTGGATTTGATCTACCAATTATGCTTGGTGCTTGGGCTCTTAACATGGATCTATGATGAGCACAGTTCCAGTTTGTAGCTCGTAAGTGCCCATTTCTGTGCTGCCCATAGCATTGAGCGAAGCAGCTTGCTTGGATGCTGGCTGCATTGAAGTGATTTTGCACAATGCAAGCTGAACTTGTAATCAGGTAATGCAACAATTACAACCAAAGCAGGGGACAACAAACCAAAATGTGTTATGCTGGAAAGCTACAAATATAGCATGGCATATATATTCAGGTTCAAGTTTGATCTCAAGGTGGAGAACCCAGGAGTAACTCTGTATCATTGCTTCTCTCTCCCCATGTCTGGGTCACCAGATTAGGGCTCTTGCCATACACATACCTGGAAAAATTCTTTGTGCTTTCGGGTTGAAGTTTTCTGGCCATGAAATAATGTTGGTTGTATGTTTGTGTTAGCACAGTAACAGAAACGATGCTGTATATTGCACCTTCAATTGCCGGAAGTAGAGCAGGTGGTTTAAATGCAGGAGCTTGTGATGTAATGATGTCTTTACAAGAGATTGTGTGTCAATTGGCCATCCTGAAGATATGGATGCACTTGTTAAGAGGGCTTTGGATTTTGTGAAGCATGCATTGCACTTGACAATCCATGGTGCACAAACAGCCTTCAAATCAACCCACAGAACTGGTTGCCAATTAAGGAATTCGAACAAATGTAATGTCTGTCTGAAACTTGATTTGTACAAGTTTAATTGAAGGGATTTAAACTGGAAAAAAATTGTTTTGTGATCTAAGTTTTGGGTCAGGCTACAATGGAGATTGTCTGAAAGTTAATGGATACCTCGAAGAAAATTGAAGCAGGGTAGGCTTGACGACTCTTTTCACTTCTGATGTGAATGCCAATGCTTGAATTGTGAGATGTTTTGTTGACTTCCATCCTATTCATTTTGTATGAGAAGCAGCTCCTATACAGTTGATGAGTCCATCCAGTGTAGCTTCAGATCCTTAACATCAACTTAATGTTAATTGGCTTCATTTGTAGTCTTACATGCTGGATTGGTGCAGGATCGAAGGACGGTATGTGCTGGGAAAATCAAGCATGGTAGTAATTTCATTCAGGTCCAGTGACACAGATTTTTCCAACATGAATCATGTTATGACATCAAAAGGACTTTGGAGTCTCAATGCATGGCACAATTGTTCAAGGCATGCTGGTGATAGATAGCTGATAAGAACTGCCTTACAGCATCTTATACCTATGTTGAATGCTTCACCATAATTGCGAGCATCTATTTGTAAAGCGTGCTATAGCTCTACAGCATACAGATGTTGATGATTGCCATGGTGGCCTTGCAAGCATTGTAACAGTAAACCTGTTTATCTCTTGACTCCTTCCCCATTTTCATCCTCTTTGCTCTGCTGCAACCTTTGAATGCAAGAGAAAAAGCTCCCTGTGATTACCAATCAGGTTCTTCTGCCTGCATTTTGAAGGACTGATGGTGCGTTGACTCAGAATGCCCTTGGTTGAGCTGTTGATTCCATGATAGATGGGGTGGACTACAATTTGTAACATGAAGCTTGTGTTGAGATTTGAACCATCAACCACTTGCAGGGTTGCCACAAAGCACTTGCTGATTGGTGTTTTGGGTTGTTGGATGATCAATTGACAGGTGCAAGAATCTGCAGGAAAGTTTTCAGGATGGTATGACACCTATCATCTATGGGGCAACAGCCAAGATAGAGGCATTGTGTGCAACCAATTGATCGCCTATGTGGATGGTACCTGCTAGCAATTTTCAGCATGCATCCTAGGCAGGATTCATGACTGGTTTGAAGAGCATTTTTCTTCTTTCTGGTGCTATGAAATCTGTCACTTGATGCCCTTTCTGTGTGTATTGAAATGGTGTCCAATTATCATAAGGCTGTAAACAGGCCAGGGCACCATATCCCAATCTTGAAAGCTTGTTCTCTCTCGGTAGTAATCTATGTGTTTGATCTATGTACATGTGGTTTTGTTAATTTCTCTGGGGTAATCTATGTGTTCCATCTCTGTCCATGTGCTTTTTTTTACATCCCTTAGGAAGTCCTGTGCACTTGGCACTGCTAGTCTTTGTGGGATTTCCCAGGTTCCTTGTCACTCTCTTTACGAGCAGTTTGGGAACAGGATACCATTGGAAGAGGGCTTGTTCATGAATCTAAAGGGCATTTTTGATATAGTAAGAGTTGCTCCTCCTTTGACATCTTTTCTCCTCATACATTCTCTGCAGTTATTCTGGAGATTATGCACTACTGCTTACGAAATAAGGTACATCTCAACCTGGAGATGGAAAGCCTCTATGTTCAGCCATGCAGATCCTGTCAGAATCCAATTCTGTCAAGCTTTCAGAAAATTTCCAATTCAAGCACTGCGGCACTCACTCATGGAAGCTATTCATCATGTCTTTGCTGCTTTGTTTGTGTTTCAGCCAACATGATGAAGGTGGCGGGGAATGTGCAAGTTTTGCAATGGTGATAACATCATGAGCACCACCAAGATAAAAGTGGATTTTTCTTCTACCAGCTGTCGGAACCTCCAATCAAGGAGCTTGTGTTTCTGAAACAGCAGCAACAGCTGAGACACTGGCAACAATGCATCTTGAAGAAGAAGGTGCAGCAAGAGGCAGCCAATCTTCAGGCACACAATGTCACACCAACCACTAGCAAGAAGATCATCAATTCCTTTCTTTCCTTCTTGCTTGCTTGCTTTTCTGTGCCTAAAAAAAAGCTGACTAGAACATGTAAAAGTGTTGTGGTTCACGCTTTTGAGGTCAGACAAGAGATTTGAGCATCTTTTGGGCTTTGAGAATTCGCTCACTATTTGCACGCACGCACGCAAGCACGCCCCTGTCAACCCTAATCAGGAAACGGCAGGCCGTTGTTGCTGGCCTCCTGCTCCTTGAGCTCGTTGTTTTTCTCTCACAATCTCGCCGTGGGTGTAAAGCTGGAGCAGGAGGAGTGGGTGGGACGGAGAGACCGAGGGCTGTTGTGAGTATTTGTGATAGAATTGCATCTGTTAGGAGATGCTGGATGCTTGGTGTCCAGAACTTAACTGGGTAGAGTACTTCCCGCTTTCTGTTTCTTCCTCATGTGCTAGCAGGCTGTTTGATTACTTCTCGGGTGGGAGGAGTAACAATCCATGTCAGGGAAAGTGAGCTATTCCCTTCAATCTTGTGATGGCTCTCTAACGTAGTAGTAGTAGTAATACTCTTCAGGAGCGAACGAAGTTGGGGGGGCAGTTGTGTTTGTTGTGGGTAGGAGGGTACTTGCTGCCAGTTCGTAGATATTTTGCAATACATCCAATGTCTGTCTGCAGGTGTACCATTCACAGTTGTGTGGGTCTTTTCCTGCACTGTCCTTCTTGGGAAATTTTGATCTACCAATTGCCGGTCCCGGAATGCCATCCTACTCGTCGTCTCTGGATTCGACGATTTGGGATGGATTTTGTGACTCTTCTTCTCCCTCTCTCTATTGGTGGCTACTAGAGACTCCAGGGTGTGTGTGGGCGTTTTCCTCCCCTCTTGTTTGTCTCTTGTAGTTTCCGTTCATCTTTCTTATTATCTGAACTCCACGTGCGATTCCTCTTCCCAGCCGTTCTCGAATATTCTCTCCTCTTGCACTCATTAGGTAGTAGTACTTTCCCAAAAGCCCTGCAGATCAATTGCATTCTCTCCATAGGAGTTAGGGGTGGGTGCAGGTCATAACCTTCTTGGCCTTTCTCTCTCCCTCTCTCTCTCTCTCATCATCATGAGTCTCTGTTGGAGCCTTTTATCTGTATTCAACTTTGTGTTGCAGTTGCTGATCTCGTTTGGTTGTCTCTTGAACCACGTTGAAGCATTAGTGCTGTACCCCGTTCCGCCAGTTGAGGGCCTTGTTGCAGGTCGCCTCCCATCACTGCTGCAACAACCCATGCTGGTGGAATGGGTGCCAAGGTTTATCCCTCATGCAGAGTTTGTGGTTTCTCTCCTGAACTATTACTACATGATTGCTCTAGAATTTCTCTCACTTGAACACAAAGAAGTCTCTCCTCCTCTAAGTCTACAGTCTCAAGGGTCTTCTTCTTCTTCTTCTTCTTCTTCTCGCTCTTTTCTATATCAGTCTGCTCGATCTTCTTTTCTTCGTGGTAGTGTAACTGGGGTGGTGGGGAGAGTGTCACGGCATTTCTGGTCAGCAGTTGCGTAGTTGGTTTAGTCACGTCGATATCCATCGTCTTGGGTTCTCCTCCTCTTCGATGCCAAAGTTCCTTGCAGCAACAGCTGCCATTCGTCCTTGGACACAACAAGCGTTTCTTTCTTACACAGACTTGCTTGAACGACTGATGTGTCCTGTACTTGGTGGGGAAGCTTTCGTACTCACCACAGCAGCTCGGCCGTCATGTGTTTGATCATCCGGCCCGCTTCTTAGATCATTGCAAGATGCTGCTGTCTACGGGACCACCTCTGTTGCGCAGCCTGGCAGTTCAAGATCATAAGTGAGAGAGTCAATTCACAGCTGGTCCTGGAGCTTTGGTTTGATGGGATCCAAGGATTGGAGTTTGAATCAATACTCTTCAGAGTCTGCTCTGCGGCGCAGTGAAAGCGGTTGTGGCGGAAGTGAGGAGCAATATGGGTCCTCGCAGGAGAGTGCAAGATGCGAGGAATATTGACGATTGAAAGATTGCGACAAGTTGCAAGGGTATGAGGAAGCTGATGATCGCTGTGCAACTTTGTACTTATCACAGTAAGCTAAAGGACTCCACCTGAGCAATGCTTCAGTCTGCTTGAAAGCCGCGGTGTTCCTGAAGCATTGAAGACGAGTATCATGGAGCTGGAAGATTCAACTCGCTTTTGTCAAATGTGGAGCGGTGTGGCTTCTTCCATTGGGGTACCTTGAGGCCCAAAAGGTGTTTGTTGTGAACACTTTGAAGCTTTTCTGAACAAACTTCTCCTTGACCAGTCTAGATGCTTCTGTGTCTGGCACATGGCAGGTTGTGCACATAGCAAGACTAATCCAGGATCACATCTTCAGAGTCAATATTGAGTTCGTGTTTGTGCCGGGTGCTTGCTCATGACTTTGGGGGCATTGTTCGTATGAAGGAGCATATCAAGCTTGGCAATGGGTATCAAGGACAGACCGAGGTTTCAATGACATTACTGGCATGATCAGAATTTCAACACAGATACAGGTGCAACAGCAAAGCCATCCATGAGTTGGCCTGCTGTGTCAAATCAAACTGTTTAGCTCATTCATGGTGAAAGTTTAGTGGGTTTTGTAGGAGTTGCTGCATCTATCTTGCAGCAGCAAAAGTTCAGTGTAAATTGATCTCCATTTGTCTGCAGAAAGGCAGTGGAAAGGGGGGGTTTGGGAGGCAATATGGCAATAGAGGAACAGATCAAGAGTTGATGTCCCCTTTCCTGAGTCTGGAACTGATGAGAGCTCTAAGGCCTGTGGGATTCCATCTCTGTCACACGGTCTGCGTATTCTTAGCAACTCCCCTGGCTTCTTGCAGTTCAAACTTCAGTTGCCCTCTGCCCTCCATGAGATGCTTGGCTCTTCTGATTCACATGGGTCAGCTCCTACTGAGCCAGTAGAACATGGCCGATCTGATCTCCCCAGCCAAGGACAGACACCTGGTCGTATTGATCTCTCTCGTCCTGGTGGACTCATGCAATTGAGGAATTTGCTCTTTGAGTGTGCACAGGCTGTCTCATCAAATGACTGGGAAATAGCTCATGATCGCATCCGGGGCTTGTTAGGGAGTCAGTTATCTGCACAGGGAGATTCATTTGAGCGTGTTGCTTCTTACTTCACCGCAGCCCTTGCCACTCACATTTCAAAAGCTACAGGCACACAGGTGAGCTCACTATGTAGTAGGCCACCCTTAAAGGATCTTCTCGCAAACTGATTGCTTAGAAACACTGTCTGTCTGTCTACTGGTACAGACTTCCTGGAGGATTTGCATTTTGGGCTTTGCACATATGTGTCTGTCTATAATCCCTGTCTTGTGTAAGGAACTGATCTCGGGCTTCTTTTTCCAGCAAGTGCTCTAGGATTGAGGCAATGCATATTGACATTGTTCAATAGTAGTTTCCAGGTCTCACCAAACTCTTCAGTTCCTGATCTGGCTAGAGCTTGATCTCATATTTTGCATTGGGCCAGACTTCTAACCAAATTTGTTCTCAGGGCCATTGGGAATATTAGAATGGGCTCATCTATTGCAGACACTTTACAGCATGAGTTGCCTAGGGCTTTTTCAAATTGTCCTTCAAGGCTCTTTGAAAGATTCACAGAATCTAATGGTGAATAAGCAGTTTCGTCTGTGCCTTAGGGTGTCTAGGAATGTATTAGCTTACTGTCAAGGTTGCCTGGACATGGTCCCAGTCATGCTGTGTCTAACTAGCTTGTTGTAGAAACTAAATTAGAGGCAGGTAGTATGCAGACTATTTTGTGTTTGGCACAGAGATATTGCAGCTTCTTTAGAGGTCATGTTTCTGCACTTGTTCATGACCTCTGAGTTGCAAACAGATTAGGCAGATTGTGAATGGCCATGGTGAACTTGGAGAATTCACCATACTGTTCAGAGTTGGAATCATATGCATGGTTGCTGAGAGGTTTATGATGGGTGGGTCTGCAGATCAGTTTACCATTGGCATTGGTCCAGCCACCTGGGAGTGATGAGTTGCTGACTGCGTACTTAGCATTGAACCAAGTAACACCATTTGTCCGATTTGCACACCTGACAGCCAACCAAGCATTGTTAGAGGCGCTTGATGGTGAGTGGTATCTGCATATTGTGGACTTGGACATAGTCCATGGACTGCAATGGCCACCATTCATGCAAGCTCTTGTGGATGTGCGAGCAGATCAAGGGGCAGGCCTTCCACAGCTTTGCATCACCGGCATAGGGAAAGATAGACAAGTTCTCGAAATGACTGGCAGGCGTCTTGTCAACTTTGCTCAATCTATTGATCTTCCCTTTGAGTTCATTCCACTGATTCATCAGAATCTAGATTCTTTGAGGCCCACTATGCTGCGGTTGCGCACTGGGGAAGCTCTTGCAGTCAACTGCATGTTACAGCTCCACACACTGCTGGATGAAGAAGGGACAGGAGCACTGCAATTTTTCTTGGGCATGTTGCACTCTCTTAACCCACGGGTGGTAACCCTTGCTGAGAGGGAGGCCAACACCAACCAAGCATTCTTTCTAGATCGATTTGCTGAGGCACTTCATCACTACTCTATTCTTTTTGACTCCCTTGAGGCCACACTACCCCCAACAAGCTTAGAAAGGACGCGAGTAGAACAACTATGGTTCTGGAAGGAGATTTCCAACATTGTGGCTGCCACCCGTGAGGGTCAGGAGTCGTCCTCATCATTGGACTCGCGTGTTGTGAGGTACCAAAAGTTTGATCAATGGCGAATTTTCATGGAGACAGCGGGATTTCAATTACTTCCAACAAGCAAATTTGCACTTGCCCAAGCCAGACTTCTCCTCAGACTTCACTACCCATCAGAAGGCTATCGGTTGGTGGAGGACGATGCAGGTTGCTTATTGCTGGGCTGGCAAGATTACCCTCTTTTTGCAGTATCTTCTTGGAATGCAGTTTGATTCCACTCACTGCATTGCTTATTAGACCAAAATTTTAGGCGGCCCCCCTTTTTTTCCCCCAATTCTTCGCAGCCTGCTGCACTCTGTCAAAACCTGCACACAAACCAGCTTCATGGCTAGCTCTAGAAAAACTCAGTAGTCAAACCCATCACAGGGTGTAGTTTGCTACTCATCATTATTGACTCGTTGTGGATTTAGAGATACACTCTTCAGCTCTAGCCCAGCTCCTACAATGGTGTAGTAAAGGTTTTTACTTAGTTACATCTCTCATGAGCTCAGGGGCATATTTGTAGCTGGTTCCAAATTGCAGGAGGAAGATTGATATTGTTCTTAGCACTGTCAATGAGCATTTTGGATTAGTTTCTTCTTCATTTTTGTTCCAAACAGGGATGCAAAATAGGCTAGCTAGCTTGCACATGGCTGGACCACTGGTCCTATTGTACCATGAGCTGTGATATGATCACAGACTGCATGGACTATTTGGAAACTCAAAGGCATATCTCATTCTGAAGCTCTAAGTTCTGATGTGATCTCTTCTCTCATCTAGAGTCAAAGTTTATTGTTTATGCTCATGAGTCCAATTCATTTGATCAATCTGCTCACTATTGTTGTTGTCATCACAAAGCTTTCAAGAAGTGCTCCTCCATGGTTTCTTTGGTGCTCATGGCTGGCTGCATTTGAAATTCTTAGAACCTTCATGAACAGCTCAGTGAAAGAGAAATGCATGAATTTGAAGTTTTACAGTTTATTTGAGAATTTTTTTTTCTAGAGTCCTATTTTCTTTGTTGAGGTCTGAGGAGGATTGTCTGCAGCTTTTCAATATCAGGGTGAAGTTTGTCTCCTTAACTGTGATCTGTTGTTCTGTCTTTTGTGTCTTGCAGTCAACTTGGTATACTACTAACCTTCTGTCTGAAGCAGGCTGCTGGAATGTAATCTGCGAGTGTATGTACCTCAGAAGAAACAAATGTGTGCACAGCTTGAGCTTCAGAAGACATGTAGCTGAAGATGTATGTGTAGTTGCTAAAGTTGTGTAGCTTTTGTTGCAATAGCACTGGTAGTACTGAGCTTTACACTGTTTTGTTTTTCCCTATCAATTCTTGTATACAATTGCTGCTGCTGTATGATGGGTTCCTGAAGAGTTCTGCCAGCCTTCCTGCAAGTTTTGAATGAGTGTTTGTGGGAGCTGCAGTGACGCAGCAGTTGGATGTTGGACGTTTTTCTAAGTTCTCCTTACATGTGGCTGCTGTATGCTAATTTCTCTAGCAGCTGCTTGATCAGTATTATGCAGCTCAGCTCGCAGTGTTTGGTGTCCCATTGATGAGCATGAAATGGTCTAGAGTATGGGCCATGAAGATGTAGACTGATCACATAACTAGTGATGAAGCTCGACTGAAGCTGCAGCTTGTTACTGTCTCCATCGTCATGGTCGAAGATCACGAATGATCGATCCAAATCGACTTTTGTGAAACCTTGTGGAACAGGAGTTCTGAACGAGGCCGCGAGTTTACGCAAGTTAGAAACCGAGCTGAGAAATCTAGTTCACATAATGAATGGTGTAAGACTTTTGAGATGGAGCTTTTAGACTTCGCAAAATTGAGACGACTGAAGGCCGCGCTTCGTGCAGCTGGTTCTTATATTCCGTTGTACGTTTTGTGTTGCTAGATCATGATCTAAGAGCAACAAGAAGAAAGTGTCACGCGGGGGATGGCTGTCTGGACTCTGAAGGTAGCTGCCTGTCTCTGCACGTGGTTCATTGTTCGAGAGATCTGCTGGGATTGGTTTTTGACTCCAGCTGCCAAGCTCCTCTGAGCAGCAGCAACTGATCTCCCGACTCCCGCCAGCTTCTCAACTACTGGTCTAAGTCCAGCTATCAGTTATAAGTACTAATCCGAAGGAAAAGCAACAAAAAACCTTGTTAAAACTCCTGAACTTCGAGCACGGAGCACAAGACACGCGTGTCAAGCTCACTTGCAGCAGATCCTTGCATTCGAAAACTGGTCATCCGATCAAAAAACTTCAGAACTATCGATCGATGTCGTAGTTCGACCATACACATGATGAACTTGGTGTTGCAGCTGGATATATGCAAAGTACTTACCGCTTGTCTATATGGTACAGCAGCAGCTGAGCTGCCCTCATGTGTCAGGCACGGGCCAAACCCACCCCCGTGACGAACTTGCATCGTTCAGCAAATTGTACGTGAATCCTGATATCGACGCTAGCTGGACGTCACACGGTCAGAAACAGAATCTATAAGCTGCTTTCCACAACCAACTTTGAGATCCATGCGTAACTTTCGCCGGAGCCTCGACTGAATGATCGCAAGTGTTATTATACAGATCCAAAAACAGTCAGCAGGTCTCGAGACACCAAATCCTCAAATTACTTACATACTAGATTTGCACGATACCAGCTACTTTGGTCTTCTTTCATGAAACGTTCAAGACTACACGCACGCGGGCCTGATGCAGATCAGTTTTTGCTGTTTCTTGGGTTTGTTTTCGTGGTCTTTCTAGCTGAGCTTCAGCTCGGAACTAGTGTCAGGCACGATCCTAGTGAATATCAAGCAGGTTCTTAACGGATGCATTATCGGAATCGTTAGTAAAGCTCGGATTAACTAACTAAGCTGCCTTATAATTCGATGGATCGACTTCCGGATTTCTCGACTTCTCATCTCAAGGACCTCCACCAGCTGCTAGATCAAGGACTCAAATTTTCTGCGCTTATGATCAGACGGGTGATCATCATCAATGATGCACTTGTATCAGATCCTAGTGCTCTCGCATCAGATCCTATAACTTGTAACCGCATGAGGCAATGGATTCCGTATGTAGACCAAAACCTGATTAGCTGAACAAATCCTTAATAATGATGTTTATGGAATTTTTGCTGATTAGCTGATTAGTACAAACAATCCTTGACGATGTTTATGCAATTTAATGCACCATCGATCGGCAATCAAATGACCCAAAAGAATTCAAAAATCGCGGAGCTCGTCAATGAAATCATGATCTATATAACACGACTACTGTCTGTCTCCGGGGACATAAAAACCCATAACATACCGTTCTTTTCAACGATCTGTTTTTTTCCTTCTGCATTTCAAACTTCTGTGCAAAATAGATTAAATGTAGCCTCAGACTACTAAGATCAATAATGCAGTACTAGAGTACTGCAAGCTTCATGATGTTGGCATTAGACTACAAGAAGATTATTAACTATGCAGTCTCAGATCAATTACAAGATTAATGTCGCGTTAGACTACAAGCTGCTTATTAATGCAGAACTAGATTACAAGATTAATGACAACGCTAGACTACCCCATTATTAATGCAGTACTAGATTACAAGATTAATGACAACGCTAGACTACGCCATTATTAATACAGTACTAGATTACAAGATTAATGCAACATTACACTACAAGATTATTAATGCACTAGAAGACTAATGTTGTAGTACTAGATTACAAGATTACTGCAGCATTAGACTAAAAGATTACTACAACATTAGACTAAAAGATTATTAATGCAGTACTAGATTAGAAGATTATAACAGCATTAGACTACAAGATTAATAATGCAGTACTAGATTACAAGATTATAACAGCATTAGACTAAGAGATTAATAATGCAGTACTAGACTACAAGATTATAACAGCATTAGAC
>Ga0116227_10006251_pt1 | contig 24315 bp, 26 predicted proteins | sample S1TSphgellanicum_FD_89693 | JGI IMG/M metagenome (GOLD analysis project Ga0116227, IMG submission 89693) | Host-associated microbial communities from peat moss isolated from Minnesota, USA - S1T2_Fb - Sphagnum magellanicum MG | ecosystem: Host-associated > Plants > Peat moss > Unclassified... | reverse complement strand
GTAGGGAGCTGATGAAGTCAGTGGGGAAGTTGTGATAGTTAAGTCACTATCATACATACTACTGTTGATGGTCCCTGAACAGGTGTGAGACTGGCACTTTTGTTCATACCAGTGTGTGTTTTTGTTTTTTGTTTGTTTTTTGTCTCCCCTTGTTTGGTTCTTTCTGTGGCTTCCTGAGGAAGTGTTAGCCTTGCTGTTTCTTCTTCATCATGAGAATGGAGATTTCTCTATTCTTATGAAAGATATATATAAAGATATTTACAGGGAAAATGATGGATGCTTCTCTCATTTGTGTGTCATGAAGATATATTGAGTTGTTTCAATATTTGCTTTACTCGTGGGTGTTCCAGGTCCGGGATAAACTGCACGAGGCTGGCTTTTATGTAGAAGCCGACATCTCTGATAGGACACTGTCAAAGAAGGTGAGCCTCATGACAAATTTGCATTCAGCCAGCATATTTCTGTCCCTTTACAGGTCTATCTTGCAGGCTGTTATTTTGGATTTAGGGGAAGATTCGGATATATTCTGCTTGGTTCATGGTCTGTATCATTAATTTGCAAATCATGTTAACACTGGCAACAATCTCCTGTGTAGATTCGAGAGGCGCAGTTGGCTCAATTCAACTACATTCTTGTAGTGGGGGAGGAAGAGGCCAGCAAGAATCTGGTCTGGTTTAAACCTCTTCATACGCACTCTGACACATTTTGTATTTCAAATCAAATTAAGTTATTTTCCTTTGCATTCTCTAAATGTGGAATCCTGCAAGCCACAATATTGGTCCCTGAAAACAATTGCAAGCTTGCATGATTCCTTTTATGAACTGCAGTGGTTGCAGAGAACATGTTGCTAGTATCCATTGAGTGGAGATCATGTTGTAGGATCATGAAATTTGGACTGTGTGTTTTGGTGCAGGTGAATATTCGCACAAGAGACAACACAGTTCATGGCACCAAATCAGTATCCCAGTTGCTGTTGGAGTTCAAGGAAGAGGCTTCAGAATTCCGCTGAAAAGCATCACAATTGCTGGCCTCTTCTGAGAAAATCTATTCTGTCTGGTCAAATTGTGATGCTTTACAAGCCTAGTGATTTTTTGTTTTGCACTACTTTCTGATATGAGGGTCTGTTCTTAATTATTCACTTAAAAGAAACTTTCTGATGGAAAGAGGGCATGTGGTTGTGGTAAGTATGATCAATTCAATGGGAGAGCTGAGTTTACCCCAGTGGGTTAATAATCATTTGTTAAACAGAAAAAGTGATTATATATCAATTACGGCAGCAGTTTCTGCTCATGCATGTGCAGAAGCCAAGATTGGGTATGGTCTAGAGGGAAAACATTCAATATTTTCTTCTCATGTGAAGGAGCTTGGATTAATTTCAGAATCTATTTTCCTCTCCTTCTGTGATAGCCCTTAATCAAAAAGTGCACCAAGTTGGCTCACCCTCTATGCAACTGCACACACATTCAAGATTCCTGGTTGACATGAGATACAGTGATGCATTAAATCTTTTTTGCACTACTTAGATCTTTTGCATTATTTTGGTTGGCATGAGATACAGAGATTTAAAGTAACATATGCACTAATTTGCATCATGGAACATATTCTTTCAGCAGTCAATGTTGGAATTTAAGTAGTTGCATGGTGTTTTCGATTTGTGGTGTTTTGGATTTTGACTGCATACTGTATCAGACATATCGAGTTTCAAAAATATTTAAATAATATATTTTTTTGAAGGGAAAGTACTGCCTTTTAAAATATTCTATTTGTTGAATTGACATTTTCAAAATTAATCACTTGGTAGACGTCTGTTGAAACTGCCAAGGTAGTAGGGACACTGTTGTTTTCCAAATTTGTGATGTTGCTCAAGTGGAGACTGTCCATAAGAATATTTAGCAGAATTTGGCAATAATCAAAATATGAAAGTAGAAAACCTCAAGTGCCCTTTCATATTGTAGGCAATTGTGGTGATTTTTGGCAAACTTTTTTTGAAGAAGGGAATTTTCACAGAATATTCCTTTTGCAAAATGCCAAAATTTGCCCAAAAAAACTCACGGAGTAGGGTATTCGAGATTTATTGGTATATTATTTCTTCATCGAGCATAATTGTTCATAACGTTATCCTAATTTTTACACATTTGCTCGAATGGTTTTTTATTATTAATTTATGTACACTACAATAATCAGGACCAAGATTGACTATTGCTTTATCAAATCCAATCCCTATTAGGGAATTGCATAAATATTGTTCATTTCATAATGACCAGCAAACACCTTCTGTGGAACCTAAGTAGTTGTGATGCATGGCCACTTTCAATTGGTTGTAGGTTCCAATTCACCATGAGGTCAAATGTTACTTCTTGTGACTAAATGAATTGTAATAGTGGTCAATAAGTCAACAAATCATCCAACACAATTTTGGGTCTATAGGGATCAGGGATTTGTTTTTCAATTTTGTGAGGTCAAAAAAATGACCTGTCAAAAAAGGCACCTAATTTAGTCCAAATGGCTCTGGAAAATCAGAAACCTTAAAAATTTCTAACAAAAGTTGAAGCATCTAATTGATCCATCAATGTCCATTTATCAGATATAATGATTGAAGTTCTTTTCAGCATTATCCATTTGTCATATGCATGGATGAAGTTCATCCCACACAATCCACTTTTTATTTACAATCGATAATTAGGAAGGTGTAAAAAAAGATCCCTGGACCCTCAGTCCATTCCTCAAATTAAAATAATTAAAAGTAATCCCCTCGCCCATTAATATTCAATTTGTTCTATAACATTATACACCTTATTTTTCTTTACATACTATGTCCTTGTTAAGATCATATTGTTGTAAAGATATACTTAGGTTTAAGTGTGTTTTTGTTATAATTTGTCATAACCCCTCATGCATATAAGAAATCATTTTCAGGTGTTATAGTTTCTGTGTTCTTGATAGTTTTAACTAAGTATGAAAATTATGTGCAGGTTGTCAAATTCCCCAGGAATATCTAATCTACCTAGGGTCATCAGATCCTTTTGTTTTTGGACCTAATGTCATAATTGAGGTTTTAACACATATTTGTTTCAACATCGATTCCATGATGCATTAGAAATTTCAGAGTTTCCAAGCTTTCCAGAATTCTTCAAAATTGATTTGAAAGCAGTGTTTTTTATTTTTCAAATTTCTAATGTTGCCTTGTATGTGAGCATCCAAAGAGGGATTTAGCACTAAATGGCGATAGCTTTCTAGAACCTGTCCAAAAAGTGAAAAGATGGTACAAAAAAAATTACCCCCTCCAAAATCCAAGAACTTTTTTCTTGTGGATTTTTGCTTCCCCCTCCCCCCCAAACATGAGAATATGAAACAATATATTCCCATGTCATTTTTTTCCATTTTTGCGAATTTTATCATTTAAGTAAATTTTATTTTTTAATATATGGTATATAAAAAACTGTTTGAAAGATATAAGTTTCATTTCACAATGATTTTGCAATTTGGGTTTGTGCAAAACCATCGATATACCATTATTTCAAAACTATATACCATATGTAAATTCTAAAAGCTGGGCTAGATTTTCTTTGTATTAGGCAACGGCTGCCAGCATCTTATATAAGGTCCGTCTTATTTCCAAACCGTTTTCTGCTTTAAATTTAGCTAAGTCTGTACAAGGCCCTTGTAAGGGCCGTGTTCCACAAATTCAGGGCCTGGCAATGACCTTGTGGTGGATCCGGTACTTTGGGAAGCCACCGTAGGGCCTTGTCTTACACATAATTCCTGGTTTTTAAAAATCAGAGCGTGCCTATAGGGACATTGGGGGGAAATAAAAAGAAAATATCTAGACTCCTCATGAGCACATGCTGAGCGCTGAATGAAACTTTAATTTCTAAAACTGTTTGTCACCATTTTTGGGCTGGGCTAATGGCAGGGGCACAAACTGTGGGACATATAACGCTCTTCGCAAAAAAGCTCCCAGAAAACCTTAACCCTAACTCCGCAAGGAGAGTTGGGGTTCGAGGGCCAAAGGCAACCAGCGAGGAGGTGAACAGAATAGCGAGAAGCTTGCGTACGTGCGATGGCGATGGCGGGCCAAGGTAATGCCGCTGCTTCACTCTTCACGGAACCCGAGGTGTGTACCAATGCTATCTTTTCCCATTCTCAATCTCTAGCCTGGGATTGCGCGGGCATTTTACAAAGAAGGCACGTGTTTCTTCTAGGAGCAGTGACTGATTATTTGGCGCAGATGGAGTTTCTGGGCGAGGATGAAACCATCAGCATCATTCCTAATGTGCGCATGGAGGCTGTTCAGCTGATCTGTGTATGCAACTTCGAACATTTGGTTCAATCTTTGCTGCATTGTCATTGTAAAGATTTGGTTTGTGGACATGGGATGCAGCCTTTTTTCACTTCAGAGGTGATGAAGCGTGATTTCTATTCATAAATGTCTGTCGAGGTCTTGTTTTTCTCTGCTGAGATTGAGCCAGCAGTGAATTACGTTATTTCGACTCGGTGGCCGGGTTCACTATCTGAGATACAATGTGTATGTATTGCGATGTATTGAAACCCTAGACACGGGCTGGGTGGAAATGCATTTGGGACAGGGGGATTTTGGACCTTTTTACCCACAAATTCCTGTGAAAGTACCACTCTGGCTTGGCATTGCCATGAAAAAACGTAGCAAGTGTCGAATCCAGCCGCCTGACTGGATGTCTGTTGGTGAGTGAGACGTGCAAGTAACTCATTTCGGCTAGTGTTATGAGGACAAAACACTCTAGTAGAGTTGAACCAGAGAATCAATACCTCACTGGAGGCTGAAGGTTGCTAAACAATGATCATTTCTCATGAATTCAAAAGAGACTTGCTAGTTCTCATGGTGGTGTACTTAGGAGGCACATTGTTGATTTCTGTAGACAAGTGCAAGAGACAAGTACACAAGTAGTATTGACAAGATCTAATGCAGTTCTGGATTCATATACGGTGGCATCAAGTATGATTGCTAAGAATCAGGAGATGAATTTGTCACAGAAAGGTTGGCACAAGTTTTGGACGATGAGAGAGAAGCACCTCGTGAATTTCAGCCACTTCCTTTTCACTATGTGGAGATATCAAGACTGCTGCTTGACAAGTAGATTGTCTTACCCTAAGTACATGGCTGTTCATCACTGTAGCTTTGGCAGATCCTTTTCTCTTTCTAGTATTTGCGGTGCTGGTCTTATCTGCAGTTCACCTTCTGGTTCCTGGCTATGAAAGTTAATGCTTATTGTTCTTTATTAGCTTTGCATGCCACCATCTGCAGACTTCTAAAACTAATTGGTTGCCTATCACCATGGGAATGCCTCTGTTGGTTATTCATGGGCAGTGCAAGAGAGGACTTTGAAAACAACTTCATGGTAACAAAACATGATCTTCCTTGTCCTGATTTCAGCATGTTGAGTTTCTTGTCTTAATGAATCATCACCAGTCTCAACTTTTACAAACATAGCTCGTTGCAGAGTTTTTTCAGAGCTGTGTCCTCTCCTCCAGCCATTATAATGTGGTGAAGCTGTACGTCTTGTAGAAAGTATAATGAAACAGTTCCAAGAAATTGCACAACAATTGTAGTCTCATTCCATCCAGTTTCATGTGGGAGGCTTTCATGACAGGAAGCTTGTCTTTACAATTGATAGTCTCCCAATGCCAATTATCAAAAAGTTTGATGACCATGCCTGGATTTGAGTTGATGTGGCTGAAACTTCTTAATATGCTTGACTTGACAGGTACAGTCACTGTTGGAAGACATAAAGGATGTGCGATGGGACAAAGTTGAAGCAGGCCTCAAAACTCTCTCCACTCGAACTCATGCTGTTAAGGTAGCTAATAAACAAGCATGCAGAATCTGCTTAACCATGACTTGAGACTAATTTGCATTTCCTCTGAACTCATCACTGCTGAAGCCAATGCTTTGGATCATGTTTTGGATCATGACCTTTAAATATAGTGAGAATCTAGAGCTGGTGTTCCTACCCTGGTTTTATGGTATATGGCTTAGTCTAATTCCTTTAATCCTCCAATTTCCTGTCAATGTCTGGCTTAACTGGCATTTGCAGTCATAAACTGAAATGGTCTGGCTGCTTTACTTGCAGCTTAAAAATGTTTCAGCAATGGAGGTCAACAGAATGCGGAATTTTACTGTGAGAGCTCTTCAAAGTTTTTATAAGCATGACAGTGAGGATCTTGTGAAGCAAACAGGGTTGGAGAGTGACAGCCAGACAACAAGCACGTCATCAGAACACCTGCCACGTGTACATATTCAGACACCTCAAGTCCTTGCTTAATACATTTGTTTGCCATCTCACAGATCTAGTGTGCACACCTGTGTGCACCATTGTCACCTACCTTTTTTCTTTGGCTTCATTAGATATTTGATTGTACCCTCTTGTTTGTGAAAGTGACTACATGTTGAACTGTTGTGAATGGCAGCGAACTCTACGACCTAGATGACAAGCTGGTGACTCAAAGCCTGCCAATGATTTCATAAGGCCGCCTCCTTAGTAGGTCATCTGCTCTGGCTGGATTTATCTCGGGTTGGACTGAGTTGTGGTTTTGTTCTTCCATACTTGGGACTTACGAAGTGTGCTTCTATGGCATCTGTGAAAGACATAGCTTTAGGTTGAGTGTTGACCATCCCATGCATAACTGTGGCACCAGAGCTGATAGAATTGGCTGTAAGTCAACTTGATGCTATGATTGGACTCTCCCTGCTGCAGGATGAAGAGCACAGCCATTGACTCCCTACAAAGAGAATGTCAAAATTTCCCAGAGTTTGGATATCTTCTGAGAGAGGAGTGAGAAGCCAATGTGAAAATTTGATTGAAAACAGGATTGGAAACTGCAATCACACATTCTAGCCCATTCACCAATCCTCAATGGTGACTCTTGGTCTTGATTTAGTGCATGGTCACTTTGTCAGTGTGAGCATTTGGATACTCAAGGTTCATGCCTTACTGGACTTATGTGTGGGCAATGGCTCTCATTGGAAGGATGGTTTGTTGGTCATGATACTGGCTCCTGAATGAGTTTATCTAAATATTCTATGGTGAGAGTTTCCTGTAACCTGATGGACTGCATATATTTGCATATTTGTAACATCTTTACAAAAACATGTTCACTGAGCTAATTTTGAATATCAGAAACTCAAACACAAAGATATGGAAGGTATGGAAACCAGAGGTATAGAATCTGGTCATTTGGTTTTTCCTGACACCTGTTTTTGGGAATCTGTGTTGTATGGGGCTGTATGGTTGCTTTTTTCCTCTCAACTTATATTGAAGAGGTCAACCAGTACTGAAGTTTTGTATAGATTTGGCATCAAGGAAAATTACCATGAAGTTTTGGAGAAAAAGCACCTGGAAAGTAGCTGGAAAGAAACTCCCAAACAGGTCATGCCCAGTTATATTAGTTATCTGTAAAGTTGGGCAAAGACAGCACCAGAAGCCTGTGTTTGGCCTATTTATGGGATGTAACTTCAAAGACAGTACAAAAAATTACACATGGGCTCAACGGGGCTCAAAACTCAAATTTTGCACAGGATTCGGTTTGAACTGAGTTTCATGCCAACTTTCCAACCCGTGCATTGCCTGGAGAAGCCTGCGTCTCATCACATTCTTACCTGTATGCTTGCACTTCATTTTTCATCACATGTTCACCTCTATGCTTGCAATGGTTTTGGCTTGCATAGCTCAGGAGTTCTAGTAGTCTCTTGCCCTATATTGTCCTGCAACCTCCTGTGTTTCAGCGCTCTACATCTCTACTTGCAGGAGCTTCATTGGTTTTGGTTTGCATAGCTTTGGAAGTTCTAATAGTCTACTGCCCTACATTGCCTTGCAACCTCTTGTGTTTCAGCACCCTATGTCTATGCTTGAGGAGGGAGTTTTGAGGAGTATTGTCTCATCCCAAGTTCACTAGCAACAAGGAGAACTTGCAACAACATCCTTTAAGGTGAGGTTTAGCCCAACATTACACCAAGATGGCTGTGGTAGCTTAGGGTACAGGAGAAAAGGAAATTTTTTTGATTGTCTTGCTCAAAACTTCTATTTTTGACAAGCATTTTTCCTATTGCTATGGTCATTCTTCACATGTTGCCACAAGGGTTGCGATTTTTTCTAAAGCTTAATTGGTGGCTAGTTGAAAGAATCATTGAAGCAAAACCAATTTTGAACCTCCAAGACTCGAAGCATAACACCTTGTATTGTCTCCAAAAATTGAAAACCTTTTCTCATCTCCACAAAAACTAGAACAATGCCTTGTACTTCAAACCCAAAACCTTCAAAATGGCCCCATAGCCATGAAAAACCTAGAGAATTCCCAAAACATCTATTGCCTCCTTTAATGGATGCCTTCATGATTGAACATATCCTTGCAAAATTGCCCTTGGACCTATCTATGATGTGGTCGCTTCGTCAAGTAAACCATGTGTGGCATAAAGTTGTGGATGAGTCCCTTGAATGTCATGCTTTAAACATTATGAAACATCACAATGTATTTTACCACCACACTATTGCTACCTAGGGACTTCCAAGGTGCTCTTTGAAACAATGTTTGTAGTTTGAAATTCACTATTTGAATTTTTGCTTCCTAGATGATACAAAGATTTGAGACTTTGGTTTTAAGGCAACTTTGAAACTTTTTGTGTTTTTGGACCTTTTCACACATGTAGTTAGCTTTCATGTGTATAAGCATTCAAACCCACCTTTAAACCCTATTTTTGGTTTTACAATTCAATAAACTTGGAAATTTTGGGTGATTTGATGTCCATGGGCATTTACATATTCTTGCAACCCTAACATTTGGTCTATAGCTAGAATGACTTCAAGTTTTTTGATACCTTGGATGTGTGTGGTGACTTTGAATATGGCCTTGAAACCTTACCCTAAGCTCTGTAGATGTAGATGGGTGGTAATTCAACTTCAATTTGGAAGATAGGGGTCTTTAGATGACATAAAAACTTGTTTGTATGGTATGTAACTCAATTCTATACCCTAATTTGTTGGACTTGGAAACTTTGGTACATAAAAGACACATGAACCCATCTTCCTGGCTCTTAAGCTTTCTAGTTTACACCATTTACTAGATTGCATGTGTATGGGTACTTATGTACCCCTAAAACCTATCTTGTTCACTCCAACCAAAAGGAGTTGAAGTTTTCTTATACTTTGCATGTGTGTGGTGACTTTAAGTATGACCTTGAATCCTTACTTTAAGTTCTACAGATGTATACATGTGGTAATTTAACTTTAGTTTGGAAGATAGGGGTCTATAGATGAAATAAACATTTGTTTGGATGGTCTACGATTCAATGACATACCTTAATTTGTTGCTCTTGTTGAACATGAAACCCAAGGACATCTAAAACTCATCTTCCTAGCTTTAAATCTTTTTAGCTTACACCATCTACTGGAATGCATGTGTATGGGTACTTATTGTTGAGAATTCAAGCTCAACTAGTTAGGTTTCATTAGTTATTGGAGTAGGAAAGTAACTAGGTTATTTTCACAAGGTTGAATTACTTTCTTTACTTATATTAGTTTGGTTATTTGTGGTTTGGTCTTTTAATTAAATACCTTGGCGTTGATGGTTTGACTTTCTTTTTTTCATTACATAAGTTTGTGTATTTTATGTGACAAGAACCTTGAGGAGTTATTGATGTTATGTTTCGTGTTGTGAGCATCATGTTGTAGTTTCCTTTCAATAAATATTTATGTTTGCACTTGAGTAGATCTCCTATTTGTTAACATGGCATCAAAGCTTAGGTCGTTGAATGTGAAAGTTGAAAGAAATCTAAAATTAGAAAGTTTCTAGAACTAGAGCTTGAGAGTCTCTAGTATTATCATAGGAATTTGTCAAGTGCAAAAAAGAAACGGGGAAAGGAAATAATGTGAAGAGAAAGAAAAAAAGAAAGAAAAGAGGTGAGAGGATATCAACATATCAAGGGTTGTGGAAGTCAGATCTTTAAATCTAGATCTAGATCTACTGTGAAAAGATCTTGGAGTGAAACTTGAAAAAATTATAGAAGATTATAAGACGTTTTATTTTTGAATTTTCAAAAGAAAAGGATATGTTTTGTGAGAGTTATGAACCTTTGAAGACTCTGTGCTAAATCTGGTTTTTTGGTCATATTTCCTTTGTTTGAACATTTTTGGATCTGAAGCTTTGAGATCATATAGATCATAAAGGAATATATATGTGAGAGAAATTTCATGTCATTTGGATTTGTATTGAGAGAGATCTAAGCATTTAAAGTTTTAATTTCAGTTTTGAAGTCAGTTCTTTTTTAAAGTGAAAACTCTTTGTGGTCATCATCAATAGAGCTGAAATTTTGAGTAGATATAGAAGACATATATTTAATATGTCTTCCAAAATCTCAAGGAGTTTGGAGTTTCTGAGAGCAAGTTGTAAGTCATTTTGTGTTCAAGACCCAGTTTGAGGTGACTTCAAGGAAGTAGCAATATCTCTCATTTTATGAAATTAAATGAGTTGAAATTTTTAGAGAAGGTAGTAGACATAGTTGTTCTTGCTGCACCAAAATTTCAGATCGATACAAGGTCATATGTGAGCAGTGTAGCTTTGTAAAATTGTTGTGACAAACGTTTGTTTTAAGAAGACATCAAAAACAATTTTTTGAAGTGGAGCAAATACAACTTGGGAGAACTTGAAGGAAGGAGTGTGAAGATTGAGAAGCGCAAATAAATTATCAAGACCTTCGTACAAAAGTGTGGTATGTAATCATGTACTTAATACCATACGAAATATTATACGAGATACGTACATATATGTAAAACCTATGTATAGTATAAAATTTCGTATAACACTCAAGACATACATACATATGCAAGGTCCATCTTGTTCAACCCTAACCGTAACCCTAATCCTATAAACCTAAGGACGGAAAACCCTAATCCTAATCCTAGAAACCCAAGGAAAGAATTAAAATCATTTGTGAAACCTTAAGAAGACATTGAGTGTTGCCTTGAGAGATGGCGGATGGTCTTTCTCAAATTACAATTGAAAAACTAGCAAAGAACAATTTCCAAGTGTGGAAATTTAAGATTATGAATTTTTTGATGGGGAAAGGCTACTGGGAATTCATAATTGGTGATGAGAAAAAACCTCCTTTCCCAAAAAACTCCACACAACAACAAATTCAAGCCAATAAAACTTGGCATGAAAAAACAAGGAAAGTCTTATATTGGCTTTTTGTGAGTGTGTCCGATTCCATGATTGTGCATATTCAAGATGCAAAATCACCCAAGCAAGCTTGGGATACATTAGTGAAGATGTATAACACCAATACACAAGCCTGTAAAATGTAGCTCAAGCAAAAGTTGCATAATTTACAGAAAAACAATATGAACATCAGTGATTGTTCTATAAAGGTGAAAAACCTTGCAGATGCTCTTGCATCTATAAGAGCCCCTATAGATGATGGAGATTTAATGGCTGCTACCTTGAATGGACTTGGAAAAGACTATAGCCAATTTCATACTTCAATTACAGTTCAAAAAACATTTTCCGATTTCCAAGACTTAATAACACTACTTATAAGTGAAGAGATGAGAATTGTTGGTATTTCATCCAATTGAAGATCACAAGAAAGTGTTTTTTACTCAAATATTAATAGAGGTAAAAGTGAAGGTGGTAAAATTTCATTTCGAGGTCAACGTGGAAGTTCGCATGGTGGACATCATCAACATGAAGGTTAAGCTCATGGAGGTGGACGAGGAAACTGTGGAGGAAGAGGAAGTCGAAGAAGTTGTGAAGGTTGTGGTGGAAGTCATCGAGGTCAACAACCAAATAGCGATTCAAATTGCTACTAATGTAGGAAACTTGGGCACATGGCAAAGAACTATTATGAAAGGGAACACAATGCATGAAATGGAAAGCTACAACAAGGAAATTATGCATCAACTAGCAATCAAGGTGATGAACAACTATTTATGATGCAACACATGGCAAATTCAATGACAAGAGGTGTATCAGACAACAATGTCTGGTATCTGGATTCTAGAGCTTCAAACCACATGATTAGTCATGGAGAATGGTTTAGAGACACAAAGGATTTGAAAACACCAGGGTTTGTGGAAATTAGTGATGACATTACACATCCCATCACACAAATTGGCAAGGTGCCATTGTCCATCCAAGATGGGCAAACAAAGTACCTGAAAGATGTACTTCATGTTCCGACCATAACAAAAAATTTGGTCTCCATAGGCCAAATGGTGGAACAAGGTTTACAAGTGACATTCAACCCAAATGGATGTTTTGTGGAAGACACGAAGAACCAAGGCAAATTGATTGCAAAAGGAGAAAGGAATGGATGAATGTTCACCTTGGATGTGAACATGCCTGAGGTGAATTCCATGTTATTCACACATGGAAAAGGAGCTGGAGACGTTGGAATTTGGCACAAGCGGGTTGGCCATGTTAATCTCCAACGTCTTAAGCTGATGGAGAAACAGAATTTTGTTGGAGGCCTTCCCAAATTTGGAATAGAAAAGGTGATGTCAGAAGTTTGTGAAGCATGCCAATTGGGGAAGCAAGTTAGGCATCCATTCCTTGCACAAACAACTCATGTAAGTTCCAAACCTTTGGAAATGATCCACACAAATGTGTGGACCACGAAGACAAAATCCATTGGAGGATGCAAGTACAATGTGACTTTCATTGATGACCACACAAGGAAGGTGTGGGTCTACCTCATGAAACACAAAGGTGAAGTGTTTCAACATTTTTTGAATTTCAAAACAATGGTGGAGAAGGAAAATGGTGTGAACATCAAGTGCCTAAGGTCCGATGGAAGGGGAGAGTATTTTACAAATGAATTCAATGAGTACTTGAAGGAGCATGGAATTCGAAGGAAATACTCATGTAGTTATTTCCCACAACAGAATGGAGTTGCTGAAAGGAAAAACAAGCACATTGCAGAAATAGCACGTGCCATGTTCAATGAAAAGAATTTGCCAAATCACTTTTGGGCTGAAGCGGTAACAATTATAGTCTATATCATGAATCAAACACCTAGAGCGGCAGTTCATGGCATGACACCTGAAGAAAAAATCACATGCAAGAAACCCAATGTTTCACACCTCAGAGTGTTAGATTGCATTGCATACGTGCATGTTTCTGATGAAAAGAGATTAAAATTAGACCCAAAAGCTGAAAAATGTATCTTCATTGGATATTCCTTAGAACAAAAAAGATATAGATGTTTCAATCCTTGCATTCGGAAGTTGCAAGTAAGTAGGGATGTTGTGTTTGATGAAATGGTTAGTTGGTACTCACCACTGAAGGTAGCAGAAGATGGAGAGGTTAGAAATGGTGATGTTTCATCAAATGTGGAACAAGAATCACAATTAATCAATGGACCACAAGAGTCTTCAATTAGTGGGTCCAATAGCACTCCATGGAAAGGGAAATTAAGATCTTCAAACATTGTACATGATAGTTCTCAAACATCATCTAGAAATCCTCATGTAGCTGATGAATCAAGTGATTTAGAGAAGAGTGTGGTTGAAGAATCAAGAATCCCTTCAGTTACTACTCTTGGAGTTCGGATGGTCAAGAAAGTTTTGAAAACACCTGACGATAACAGTGGAGTATGAAGATCCACACAAGTCAAGTACCCTATACAAAAACTCACATATGATGGCTTTGTAGTTCATCATTACAGTGGCATAGACTATGAGGAGACCTATAGTTCAATTGCCAAAATGACAACTATAAGAGCAATCATTGTTATGGCAACAACAAAAGGATAGTCTTTACATCAAATGGATGTAAAAAATGTTTTTCTTCATGGAGATTTACAAGAAGAAGTGTACATGGAACAACCACTACGTTATGTGGACCAAACACACCCTAATTTGGTTTGTAGGTTGAAGAAAGTTTTGTATGGCTTGAAGCAAGCACTTAAAGCTTGGTCAGACAAAATAGGTCAGTATTTTGTCACGAGTGGATTTCAAACATCCAATGCAAATTTTTCACTGTATGTGAAAAAGACAGATCATGAGATTATAATCATAGTCATCTATGTTGATGACTTGATTATCACAGGAGATAGTGATGCAGACATTTTTTATTTGAAGAAGCTTTTGAAGCAAAAATTGAGATGAAGGATTTGGGAGAGTTGTGTTACTTCCTCGGCATTGAGGTAATCCAGTCCCCTAAGGGGATATGGTTACTACAAAGGTAATATGCCTTGAACAAATTGACCGAATATGAGATGACAAGTTACAAACCCATTTCAATTCCATTGGAACAAAATGTGAAGTTAAGTGTAGATGAAGGAGACCTTGTGGAGGATACCACTACGTATAAACGCATAGTGGGAAGTTTGACTTACATGACCATCACAAGGCCAGATTTGAGTAATGTAGTTGGAGTGGTGAGTCAATTCATGCAAACATCACGAAAGCCACATTTGGATGCAGTGAGGCACATATTTAGGTACACAAAACATATATTACAATGTGGGATTTTTTATGAAGCTAAAAACCAGTTACAAGTACATGGATACACAGATGATGATTGGGCTGGCAATGTTTCAAATAGAAGATGGACCAGTGGTTTCATGTTTTCTTTTGGAAGTGGTGTTGTTACTTAGAACAGTAAGAAACAACTAACAATTGCACTATCAAACACGGAGGCAGAATACAGAGGTGCAACAATTGCTACATGTGACATAGTTTGGTTACAAAAACTATTATCAGATTTGGGACAATCAGTGGATGCTCCTGTTGTCATTTATTGTGATAACATCAGTAGCATATTACTTGCTAACAACTCGGTCTATCATGCTAGGACAATGCACATTGAGGTGCATTACCACTTTATTAGAGAAAAAGTTCTAGCAAAAGAAATTGATTTCATTCATGTCATACCGAAAATTAAGTTGGCATTTTCACAAAGGCTTTAGGTACAGGCAAGCTAAGGAAGTTTAGAAAAATGTTTGGTGTACTAGAAGTGGATTTGAGCTTGAGGGGGAATGTTAAGAATTCAAGCTCAACTAGTTAGGTTTCATTAGTTATTGGAGTAGGAAAGTAACTAGGTTATTTTCCTAAGGTTGAATTATTTTCTTTACTTATATTAGTTTGGTTATTTGTGGTTTGGTCTTTTAGTTAAATACCTTGGTGTTGATGGTTTGGCTCTCTTTTCTTCATTACACAAGTTTATGTGACAAGAACCTTGAGGAGTTATTGATGTTATGTTTCGTGTTATGAGCATCATGTTGTAGTTTCCTTTTAATAAATATTTGTGTTTGCACTTGAGTAGATCTCCTATTTGTTAACACTTATGTACCTCTGAAACCTGTCTTATTCACTCTAACCAAATGGACTTCAAGTCTTCTTATACCTTGCATGTGTTTGGTGACTCTGAGTATGCCTACAAAGTATGCTTGTAGATGTATATAGTGGTAATTCAACTTCTGTTTAGAAACTCTTTAAATGAAATAAACATTTGTTTGGATGGTCTACATCTCAATGATATATCATAATTTGTTGGTCTTGCTAAATATGGTACTCAAAAGGCACTTGAAACTCATCTTTTTGGCTTTGAATCTTTCTAGCTTACATCGTCTACTAAAGTGCATGCGTATGCATTTTTATGTACCCCTAAAACCTATCTTGTTCATTCTAACTAGAAGGTATTCAAATCTTCTTATATATTGGATGTGTGGTCATTTTAAGTATGGCCTTAATATATCCTTACCTTAAGCTCTACAAATGCATAAAGGTGGTAATTGAAGTTTAGTTTGGAAACTAGCATGGGTTTTAGATGACATAGACACTTCTTTGGATGGTCTACAGTTCAACCATATACCTTAATTTGTTGGCCTTGTTGAACATCATAATCAAATACACTTGAAACCCGTCTTCTTGGCTTTAAATATTTTTAGCTTACACTGTCTATTAGAGTGCAAGTGTCGCAACCTCACTTTGAGGGAAGTGTGAGGTCACCACTCACACTCCTAAAAATGGGACTTGGGAGTCCTTCGGGATTCTCGAAAACTCAGAACTCAATTGCAGGGGTCAAAACACCTTGCATTGAAGTGTTCTTTATACATTGAAAAAGTCTCAGAATGTAGATGTCCAAAATGACCTCGCATGAGCCATTTGGACATCTGCAGCACAAGTTATGGGCGAAAAAAGGGCCGGGAGTCAAACTGGCAGTTTGACTCCCGACCACTAAAAGTCGGGAATTGACCTGATTCTGGTGTGTGCAGGTGGAGTACGACACATTGTTAGAAAGCTGTCAAGGAGAGCTACAAGTTTGCTTTAAACCTCGTCCCAATCAGAAGTTGGAGCGAGAAGTTATGAACGCCCAAAGTCTCGAGAGTCCAAAGTGGGATAATTTCGGGATTCCACTTTGGGAGTCCCGGGAAAAAGTGCCATTTGGATGCAAGTGCGGTGGAGAGACGCAGAGAATACTATGTGGGGGAAGGTGGTGGCTTCCCCCGAGTCTGAGCCGTGGTGAGTCAAATGAGTCCAAGTTGCTCATGGCTTGTCCCAACACCAAAAGTGTGCAGAATGAGTTCTAACCAACTTGTTGGTTGGGTTTGGATGTAGGACCGAACAACTAAGTAGCTTGTCCCTCTTCCTAGTCTAATCCCAGAGCTTTCAGCACGCCCCTCTGACCCCCTTTAGTGCTGGAAGCTGGGAGCGGCACCAAGTTCCAACTATTTCCACTCTTTAACATAGTTGGACCCTTTTTGGGTCTAACAAGGAACTTGGGGGCGCGTCAGCAAGTGTATGGGTAGTTATGTACCTTTGAGGCCTATCTTGTTCATTCCAACCAAAAGGACTTCAAATCTTTTTATATCTTACATGTGTGTGGTGACTCTAAGTCTAACCTTGAATCTTTAACTTAACCTTTGCAAATGTATACATGTGGTAATTCAACTTTAGTTTAGAAGATAGGGGTTTGAAGATGAAATAGACACATTGCTTGGATGGTCTACAACTCAATGATATACCTTAATTTGTTGGCCTTGCTGAATATGAAACTCAAGGACATTTGAAACCCATCTTCCTAGCTTTGAATCTTTCTAGTTTACATTGGCTATTAGAGTGCATGTGTATGGGTACATATGTACCCTTAAAACCTATCTTGTTCATTCCAGCCATAAGGTATTCAAGTCTGCTTATATCTTGGATGTGTGTGGTCACTCTGAATATGACCATGAATATATCCTTACTTAAAGCTTTGCAAATGTATAAAGGTGTTAATTCAAATTTAGTTTGGAGTCTAACTTGGGTCTATAAATGAAATAGACATTTGTTTGGATGGTATGCAATTCAACCATATATCTTAATTTGTCAACCTCGCTGAACATGGTACTCAAAGACACCTAAAACCTATTTTCTTAGCTTTGAATTTTTCCAACTTACACTGTCTATTGGAGTGCACGTGTATGGGTAGTTATGTATCCCAGGTTTAGGTCTTGTTCATTCCAACCAGAAGGACTTCAAGTCTTATACCTTGGATGTGTGTGGTGACTCTAAGTATGGCCTTAAAACCCTACCCAAAACTCTATAGCTCTAAAAGGGTGGTAATTCAAGTTTAGTTTGGAAGTTAGGGGTTTGTTGATGAAATAAAATGTATTGGTATGTTTGCAATTCAATCATATACATTAGGGTGGGCTTTATGGAAATTAGGCCCATGTTTAGCTCCACTTCAAAGGCCCTTATTATCCTAAAGCCTATCCCCTAGGGCTTCACCAATGTCGTGTGCTCCAAGGTGCCTATAACTATCGTTGTCAACATATTCACAACATATAACATAAAAATATCCTAATTGGTACACCACATGTAAACCCAAAGTTCTACTCACCTGCAAAACTCAAGAATCCAAGTACCAACAAAAACTTCAACAAACTCCCTGCATAACTAGAACACATAAACACAACAAAACACAATAGAGCTACAATGTGCTTCAAAATCCAAAAAATTTGATTTTGATCACACACTATCCCACTTACCCTAACATTAAAAAATTGGAACCTCATTCACATAGGAACTAGTTCCATGTTTAGTTACCCCAAATTACCTATAATAATTAAGATAAAAATTTGTAATTATAGTAAAACTTTTGATAGCTATCGTGCATTCCAAAGTCAATGCCTACAACTATTGTTGTCACCACATTCACAACACAACATAAAAATATCCTAATTAATACACCACATCCAAACCGCCCCTGTATTTGGGATTGAGGTCCTTCAAAGCTAGAGAACACTGTAGAATTATCGCCAGTAATCCACCAAGGTGAATCTTTCATTTCCAAGGTAAAAGGATCATTAGGCTAAGTGCAAGTGTGAGCCCCATCATTAGTTGCCTATATGGAATCCTTCAAATCCTCAGCTAAAGGTGAGACATCATGGGGAAAAATCTTAGACTAGTCCTATTATGTAACTATGGGAACCACATCTACTAAGTGCATCAAAGGCAAAACCATTTGCTAATTAATACCTAGCCCAAGGGTGGTGTCAAACATGCCATGTGTGCTCTTGAACACCGATTACAAAGTAACATAATGGCAACTCATGTGGATTACCCACACAACATACACCATAAAACAACATGTATAACAACCAAGGATGCATCAATTTGACCATCCACATTAGGAAGATAACATGGCACACAATTACACACATGGTCCTTCCATGTTTGACCATCTTGTCTTTCCAACAACAATATTCCGAAAGGTAGGACCTTCCAAACACACAAAATCACACAACCTTCAGTCACATCCAATGTGGTGGGTGTTGTTTACCATAGGTAAACATAATCCCTTGATTCAAATCTACAAACCCAAGGTCAATAACCTCCTCCACAAATTGCAATATATAAAAGATTATCCCAATCCTAAGAAATTAAGAGATTCTCCATAGCCATAGGCATCACCTACCTAAACAAAACAACCCGATGTTCACATGCCTAAACCCACACTACAAGATCATTAAGACTAACTATAGTCACAACATCACGTTGAATGGAGGTTAGTAGCTCAGGATCCCAATCGAATAATAAAAAATATGGTGAAAAAGATGTTATTGGGGCCTGCCGACTAAACCTATATTCCATGGCCAACCATTGTAAATATAAGTCCTAATCTCGAATGTGGCCTTTCTAAAGGCCATATTTCCATAATCCTTGTTTCACCATTTACACCATTCATTTGGCCAACTTGTTTGCCTCAAGATGAACTCATGAAGTAGTCCAATGATCTATCAATGCCTTTTCACACAAATCCTAGAAATCCCTTCGAAATTCCGTACCTTGGTTGGTTCAAACCTTGGTTGGAGCCCCAAACTTGTTGAACACTCTATCCATAAATGCATATGCAGCTCCTTCATTGTTGCAATCTAGCAAGGGCACCAACTCCAACCACTTAGAGAAATGCTTGATCATAACCAAAACATAACAATTATGTTGAGGTGTCAAACTCAATGGGCCAACAAAATCCAAGCTCCATTCAATAACCCAACCCCATAATTAGTAAGGGCTATAGCTTGGGTGTTGGTGTGTTATATGATGCCCATATTCAATCACACACCACACATCAAAAAACAAAATGTTGAACATGTAGTTGCATCCCACGCCACCAATATTATGCCTAGAGCAAACATAGGTTTGTCGAACACCAAAATGGCCCCAAATCCTCATGAACATCTCATACAAGGCCCTCACATTGCTCTAGGTGTGGTATGACCTATACTCACCTATAATAAGGAATAACCTAACCATTGGAATTGTTTCACCCTATGGACAACCCAATCTCGCTCCTTGGGTGTTAATCCCACCATTTTTCACCTGCCTATATATATGCCATAACAGGTAAATCTAGATGGATGTCCAAGGCATTATTGCCTTCTAGCTCATCATCTTCATTTTGGGAATTCCCACCACCCATGTTGACTTGAAGTACATCCCTAGAACACCCCAACAAAATACACAAGTATATAGAAGCATGCCATCCTAGCACAACCTCCAATTCCACCTCTCCATGCCATTTGGCACATGTGGTATCCTCCTCATTTGAACTTGGGTTCCAACTCAACCCATTGGCATCTCGATTAACCCTACTAACCTTGTAAACAATATCAAAATCATACTCCTATATGATAAACACCTAACTAGCCAACTTGGCTGTGAATTGATCTAATTCCATCAAAAACTTTAAAGGCTAGCGATTAATAACCAAAGTAAATGGGCTACCATACAGATAACACTATAGGAAACAACTTGAAAACAAGCAAGAAATGAAACATTCAAAGTTCATGAAATGGAACAATCGTATTAACTAACAATAAATCACAAAGGTTGTATGCTTCAAATGCTACAATCACAAAACTATGGCTTGTAATTACTGACAAGGCTTGAAGGTTCTATGTGCACTCAAAACCATGAAAGGAGAAAATGAATGACAACTCAAAACCACTCCATTATATATTATCTCCTAACCCTAAAGTAGCTGCCACTTAACCCTAACCCTAGCCACTGCCTAACCCTAGCCGCCACCAAACCCTAACCCTAGCCGTCGCCAAACCCTAAGTAGTTTCCACTTCAAACCCTAACCTAACTACTACAAGGATGTGAATACTATTCATCATTGGGAATTAAAAACGAATGGTATTTTTAACAAACACCGGAAAAAAAAAATCGCCTAAACAATAGTGAGGCATTCCCTTTCATACGAACTATACATTGCCTCTTTTCATTGTTGGACCGATTAACATACACCACCACAAACTCCCGACCATCGTCATTTAACTAGGTAAGCACATCTCCCAGCCCTAAGGTACTCCAATCAATATGCAATTAAAAAGGCCATCTTCAAATGGGTCACGTCAAGATGGGGGCTGAGGAAAGTCGAGCCTTCAACTCCTAAAATGCATGTTCCTACTCCTGACACCAAACATACTCCTAGTTGATTTGCGTCAACCTAATCAAAGGTTTAATAATGATGTTAAAACCCTTAACAAACCTTTGGCAATAATTACATAAGCTTAAAAAGGCTCATAATCAACTAACATTTATTGACCAAGGCACCTATGAAATGGCCTCAACCATATGAATAAATCATACGACCCAAGTATTCCACCGGTGTCTAGAAAAACTAGCATTTGCCTGGATGAAGTTTAAAATTATGATCCTTAAATCTTTGAAATACCTCTTACAAATGATGTGTGTGATCCTCTAATGTAAAGTTGAAGACAATAATGTCATCAATGTAGCACTTGGCAAAACCAAGTCTTACCAACATTTGATCCATCACCCTCTATAATTTTGGAGGGGCATTTTTTGTACCAAATGACAAGAACTGTCATTAGTACAAACAATCCTTTCCATGAAGATTTACTTCCCAAAATGTTGTCTTGGCCTTGTCATTGTGAGCCCTACCAACATAGCCATGCGTGGTAGTTTCAATTTTCAAGAATTGCATCAAGGATATTGAAATGTGATAAGACTATTAGGGGTTTTTAGCGATTTCATGTTAGAATGAGGAATGATGGGTGCACATGGTTACATGGGGGGTTGTTTTTGTTTTAAAATTTGATTATTTTCTTCAACAAAAATTGGTAATCATAGTTTTAGAACTTCAATCGTGTGATTGGGGGTGGAAATCTCTAAAGGGTTAGGGTTAGAATCAAACAACAAAATTTATAATGTTCGACACAACATTAGTCTTGTTTTAGTATTTAGTGGATAGTCGTGTAAACAAAGGTGATTTGAAATTCTTGAAGCAGTTAAAGGGTGTCAATGAAAGGTCCAATGGAAATAGAATAATCTTCAAGCATTATAAGCATGTAAGATTAATTCATAACAACATAACAATTAAAATGAATAGGGTGATAAGGTGGCAATTGCAACATGGATTTCACAATAAACGAAGTTTTTATTCAAGTTATGGAGAAGCTCAAGGAGGAACTATAAATACATGTTGAGTCCTAGGTTATGCCATAATGGTAATTCATAACTACAGGAAATCTAGGATGTGTCAGATGGTGTGAATTAAATAACTCGACTTCTTGTTAAGAAGTAGTTGACAAATTAAACCATGCAACCAATAATAATGTCCAACGTTGGGAATTGAAGACCATGCAAAAATTGAAGTGTTTTCAATTTCATAAAAACCTTCATAGACAATTTCAAGTTTATCACCAAAAGCGTGGTCGACCTACAACAAAATCACCAAGGTACGAAAGTTCAAAAAAATTCGATAATACCAAATTCAAGGGGGTTTGACTGGGAAATGAGGGCACACTTCTCACAATTCAGTATCTTCATCATGAGGGTGTTCAGTCAATGTTAAATCTAAAGATGATTCCCAGGGTGGTTCTTCATTCATTTGTGCGACTTGAAGCCCATAAGACATAATCATGTGTGACTCCATGAATTCAAGGAAAAAAAATATCTTTGATCAAAATCAACTTGGCGATGAGTGTGTGGAATAATTGGTGTTTCAAAATGCATGATTATAATTTATAGGTCAAGGAAAATGAAGGAAAGACGTGTATTAATGGTTTAGAACAATGGTAAAACAAAACCTTAAAATCAATGGAAAAAAAAGGTTTAAATAAAATCTTATGGGTGAAAAGTGAAAGGAGGTGAAAATGATGCTTCGAAATCCTTCCAAAGGCAACCAAACATGGAACATTCCATAGGCCACCGAACTTGGAACCTTCCATTAGCCACCAAATTGGGGTCTTCCTTCGCCTCCTTCCTTCCTCTTGTCTTTAAAAGTATGAATTTAGATCATTTGTTTTTTTTTTTCGGACATGATTTTTGATTTGAATATTTGAATACTTGTTCCTACAACTTTCCTTGGGAGGAAAAAAGTGATGAGTTTTAGTAGATGGTGGAAAAAAGGAGAATAAACTGTATGATAGTAACACCTTTGAAAAAATGGAAATGAGTAAGGGTAGATTTGGAATTTAGAATCTTAGGGAAATTTCATAAGACCTTTTAGGTTTCGTAGCATAATTTTTTATTGATTTAGGTGCATAGTTTGAAATTAGGTGAGTAGGTGCACCCTATAATTAACTTTCCAATGAACTAATACAAGTTAAATTTGAATAGAATATGTGATGACAACATTTTAAATGATTGAAAATTTATTGTCAAGTTGAGCTTTCTATTTCTATAAAACCCTTTTGGGTTCTTTGGCATAACTTCCTATTGATTTAGGTGTAGGGCTTGAGATTTGATAGGCAAGTGCACCTTGTAGCTAAATTTTCAATGAACTAATGCAAGTTAGATTTAGATAACGTATGTGATGGCAATAATGTTTTGAGTGATTAGAGGTCTATTATCAAGTTGAACATTATGTTGGCTCTTTAGAAGTTGGTTTAGGTGGGTGATAATTTAACATAAAATTCTAGGATTTGGAGAATTTGAACTTCGAAAATATATCTATCAATTCCAAATCATAAATGATGCATAAAAGGCAAACTATTTATTTTCAATTACAAACATAATTCAATGTCTAAATATACATTTCCCATTTTTCCTTCACCAATAGCATATGTACTTCTGAGTATATTCACCTCATAAAACCAGGAATGGAAGGATGGAAAGTCACCTCACAATCTTCTCTCAATGGCAATTGATGGTCATTAGACTTTAAGTCCAAGGTATTGAAAACCTTGGCATGACCAAAGGTATCAGAGATTTTTTCTAGTAAAGGCATGGCATGCTTGTCCACATGCTTGCGCTTATTGACTAGGTGATAATCCTCGCACATGCGTCATTCCGTCCAATTGCCAAAAATATCCTTCTTGGTTGGCATCACTATGGCTAAGGCATACTTACTTCTCAATAGTTCCACCAAACCTACATCCAACAACTTTGTTGTTCAAGCATGAACCAAGGCCCTCTACATCTCACTCAACCTATAAGGTTGTTCGAAAATAGGATTATCATCTTCCAATATAATTCAAAACTCCTATCCTTTCAACTATCCCAATTGTTTCAAATTGAAGGTGAAACAACTAACATGATCCTACAATAGTTGTCATATTTCCTGCACCTCATCTCCTATAACCGCGGGACCAATATTTGGTTCCCATGTTTCTGCGGACACCTATACCTTGGATTGAGATGATGGAACATCCATAACACCCAAGGTTGAAGGTGAAACTTATGATTGTTATGTAGAAGGTGGCGAACACCAGAATGCCCTGGCGCCCCCACATCAGAAACCTCCCTCCCATTACCCATAAATCCTTGATCCCATAAATGCCAAGGATGACCCCCCCCCCCCCCCCCTTTCCTCCATAATATTAGACAT
>Ga0116227_10006250_pt1 | contig 24319 bp, 29 predicted proteins | sample S1TSphgellanicum_FD_89693 | JGI IMG/M metagenome (GOLD analysis project Ga0116227, IMG submission 89693) | Host-associated microbial communities from peat moss isolated from Minnesota, USA - S1T2_Fb - Sphagnum magellanicum MG | ecosystem: Host-associated > Plants > Peat moss > Unclassified... | reverse complement strand
TGTAAATCCATTATTTGGATACTGGTTATTGAGTTTTTTTGGATTAAAGGAGAGGAGAAGAGAAGGGAGTGGTGGGGGGGGAGGGGGGGGAGGTGTTGAAACAGACACACACACACACACACACACAAGAAGAAAATATCTCATAACCATGACCTTGTGTTGCACCTTACAAATCAATCAATTAAATTTGTGCGTCCTGCAGTATCATTCAGGGAGGTAAGAGGAGAAGGGCTGGTTTCTTCAGACAATTTAGAAGGTCTTTAATGAAACAGATCAATTTATTACTGACCTGTTTCAAGGCCTGGATGTCTCCAGCATGTGTGATTGCTTCCACCATGTCCACCAGCCCATCGCTTAGTAGGAGAAGAGCTACCAAAATCACAGCAACAAAGCATCCCAGATTCTGGATCCTAGTAGAAACCCTAAATTTGCTCCAACAGGCCATTTTGCATTTACAGCGATGACGATTGATGCTTCTTCCTTTTGCCTCTATACCACAAAAGCCATGGCAGCCAGAGTTTTACCCAACCTTGAAAAACCTCGCACTGAAAAACCCAATACCAAAGGCACCAGTGAGTCTAGCATGAGGACACAAATCTCTTTCTCTTTATTCATAGCTCAATTCCTACGTCCCTCCATAGCTCCCTCTCTGCCTCCCTTCCTGCCTCCCTCCCTCCATCCCTCCCTTCTCAGCTGCAACTAACAAACCAGGTATGCCAATTCTCTCAAAACCCACTGCAATTGCAAACTCTCCAAAAAAAACAAACAAAAAAATCAAAAACAAAACACAACAAAACAAAACCACGAAGAAATAAATTATTAAAACCAACTAAAATAAAATTGTAGCTTTACGATCAACAGCAAAAATATTTTTTTAATTAATTTTTAAAAAATAAAAATTCAATGAGATGGAACAACCACAGACGGTAGGTAATCTGCAGAAGGATTTTCTTTTTCGAAAATTAAAAAATAATAATAATCCCGTGGTTTTGTTCAACCGGCTTTTGTTGATTTTTTTTTTGGTTTTTCTTAATAGAAATTTTTTGCCAATCCACTTGGATTTTTTTTCATTTATTTATTTATTTATTGGGGGCAATAACAGGGTCATAGACATTGATTTTAATTAAATTTTTTTTTTAAATTTTAATTTTTCCCTCTAATTTTCTCATGTTGCATCAATGGCTTGCATCTTAAGAAGGATTTAGTATTAAATGGCAATAGGATAGGTAGGACGGTAAAAATAAATAAAAATTGTAATCCCTGCTTTTTTGGCGATTCTTTTCAAAAAGCAATTCAATTTGTTTTTTAATAGGGGTTGTAGCCCAGAGAATATAAAATCACATTTTGACATAATTTTCCTCCCAAAAAAAAAAGAGATGGTTGTGGCAGCCACCAAATTTCAGCATTTAAAAAAAAATCTGGAGATTTATTTTATTTTATTATAAATTCTCAGATTTTCTTGTCTCCAAAATTTGAGAAACATTTTTTTTTTTAAAAATTATAAAATCCTCAGATTCTGCATTAAGTTGTAGGAGGTAGCCAAAACTATAGAAGGATGATTACATTTTTTTGGCTTTCATATTCTGTTTATAGTTTTAAGCCAGATTTGGCTAAATCGTCTTATAGACAACAAATTTGGCGAAAAAGAAGAAAAAAAGAAAAAAACTGGTGTTCTTTTTCAATTGTGTTAGGTAGGTGAACAGGCCATCCTCCACAAAGAGGACTTAAGACTTTACCCACTTTTGACGAGGGTCCAGGGTCCAATTTCCTAGGAACCAATTTGGACTGATTTGAAGCAAATTGAATTCTTGAGTTGGACTGTACCTTGGTCCCTAGCCTGATTCTTGGTTCTCCAAATCAGGAGCTCTCCTTTTAGCACTGTTTTCTTGGGTCCGAACCAATTGATTTTCCCTCCAAAATAGGTGCCATGTAGGTTTAGCCTCAATTTGCCACTTTTTGGTCTTGGACCCTCGTCTAACGGCCTTGGGATCAATTTAAAGCTTTCGACCAATAAGATTGCTTGAATTCATTGGTCCCTTGACCTTGAACCCTCGTCTAAAGTCGCCCTAAAGTGAAATTAATGAACATTAATAAATTTATAGAATTAATTTCATGTAGCAATTTGCAAACATTAAATGAAGAATGACATCTTTTTCTTTTTCTTTTTAATTTCTTGATTTTTTTGGCAATTTCCTGATGGAGCTTGAGTGGTGAGAACCACTAACAAAACTATGTCACCATTTTGACGATTTTATTGCCCCCCCCCCAAAAAAAGACTTGCTTTTGAGAAGAAGATGAACAGCAGTCAAGAAGGTACAGGCTGAGGCAAATCCAAAACTGGGGGTGAAACTCCGGTCAGGACCAATTAAGCTGAGAAAAACCAGTTTGATCCCCTGTTTGTTTTTGTCTTGTGTACTGTTTTCATCCGGACTTCTGAGTTTGTCCCCCGTTTGGGGAAACTGGGGCCAAGTAGCCTGGGCAGTCTGGGCTACTTTACCTATAGCTCTAAAATATTTACAGGCTACTGGTGTCCTGAAAATTGCAGCTCTAAAAAGAATTGTCTACTCTCAACCCGGGTTCTTCTCATCAGCCCTACAAATGTGATTGTCCTCATCACTATCCCTCACTAAATTAAATGGATGGTGTTGAGTGAGGGAAGAAGGTAGGTAGGTAGGAAGGTAGGTAGGTACTTAGGTGTCTTTTTTAATTTTCAATTTTAATTTTTTTTCCAACCATAATCAGCTTATGGAAGTTGTTACTTGTACATAGAAAGGGTTTAATAATGAAAGGAGTTGTAGTTCAACAAATACAAGTAGATACTTCAGGTTGCTTTTTGAATGATTCTCCATCACCATAATGGTGATCTTTTAGGGTTTAATAGTGAAAGGAGATGTAGTTCAACAAATACAAGTAGATACTTTAGGTTGCTTTTTGAATGATTCTTCATCACCATAATGGTGATCTTTTCCTTAATATTGATGAAACCCCCAGTAAACTTCACTAAACAAAGCACCCCACAAACCCGGAAAGAAAGGAAGAACAAAGAGAGAGAGGGCCTGAGTACAGGTCCTTTTCCCACGTAAAGCATAGCTGGGATCTTTTCACTATTTAGAAATGACAGGGTGGCTAATACCTTCCGCTGGTCAGAAGATCCCAGTACAGCCTGGCTGCTACCGTCCTCCGCAGAGGATCCCCCTTGCTGAAACAGGTTTCTTCAGCCCGGCAAGGAAGTTGAAAATACAGAGGAAAAGTCCAGGCGGTGCTTAACGGGATCTTTGAAAGGTCTCCATGAGAATGGTAGATGGTCTCTTTCAATGACAAGTGCAGTTTTTCAGGAGGGCTTTGCTCTCAAACACAATAAAATAAACAAAAAGCCTTGCAATGTTTTATGTAATTTTAAAAACTAAGTTGATGGTTTTTTGCACTTCCACCTTCCTCCCCTTCGGAATGCATGAACATGTCTTTTTTTCCCCTCCAACCTTCCTTTCCTTTTGTAATGGGTGAATGTTTCATTTTATTTCCTTCCTTCGACCTCTTTCTTTTTTGGAAAAGGGGTGGATAAGTTCTTTCTTTTCGTCCAATTTTCTTTCTTCAAAAGAGAGAGAGAGAAAAAAAAAAGGTTGAGTACTTATTTATTCTTCCAACCTTTTTCTCCTATAAAATGGGCGGACATTTTTTTTAATCTCCTCCAACCACTCTCTTGGCACATTTGGAATGAGTGGACAACTTTTTTTTACCAATTTTGGTATTGATAGTTGTTAGAATATGTTGTAGTTAGAGTACCTTTCCAAGTTTGGGACTTGGGTGTCAAATAATTATTTTATTTTCAAAATCCACTTGAGCAATAAAAATAATAATTTACAAAAAAATTGCAATAAATATAAGGAGCTTCTTTTGCAAGTTTTTGATACTCTTAATCTTTAACATAATGAGACCTTTTATAACAATTTAGATATTACTTCTTTTTGCAAAATTGGGGAGAGATAATGTTCCATCAAATTATAGGATAGAGAAATGTTGTCAATCATTGGATACTTGCTCTTCAATGGAGGACTGGCTTGAAAAAGCAATATTTTATATATTTTCCACATTTTCTTAAAATTTGGCATTTCAAACAAATAATTTCTAAAGAAATTGTCATTTTAAAAAACAGTTTAATTATTGCCAAACCTGAGAAGGGAAGGTACTATGATATGTCCTTCTTTTTTTTCTTTTCTTTTTTTCATATATGATAAAAATGCTTATGCATAAAACCAAGAAACCAAATTGGAAATTTCAAAGAGGTAATCAAGTTATAGGACTTTTCAATTTAAATATTTTTTAAAAAATAAATATTTTGCACTTGTCACTTAGATTTCTGAAAATACCTATGAAAAAAATATTAGTTAAATTTCTATTGTATTGAAAGTTAATAAATGAACGGGTACAAAATATTGAAAACATGAGTCTACAGTGAAATTAATGGTAATTGGTTAAATGTTTTTCAATTTTCTGATGTTGCATCATTGGCTAGCATCCAAGAGGAAATTAGGTTTTTACAACCTGTCTAAATATTTTCAAAACTAGTTTTAAAAAATGCTACCAAACTAAAATCAGACTCCGAATGTGGCCAAAAAAATCCCAATTTGTTTTTCCCCGAATTTTGACAATTTTATATTTTAAAAACCAGGAATATTGCAACAGAATCTTCCTCTTTGTTTATTTGCATTTTGGTGAAATTTTGCACAAATGAAAATGCTGGTGATAAACAACCTAGTTCTACATATATGAACTTTATCCACCAATGGGTTTCTGCACACAATATATGCATGATTGGTGAATGGTCCAATGAAAAATTTGGAATCAATATGTTGTGAGTTTTGAACCTAAATTGTAGGGTATTGGAGAATGGAACTTATAATATGATATGATTGGCAAATGATGCCCACATAACACTAGTTTCACCTAATGTTGGGAAGGTACAATAGATTTGGCACACCCTCAGGAGTAAGGAGTAACAGAATATATGATTTTCCTTTCAAAAATTAACCTCAATGTAACTTGGGTTAAGGTATTTTGTTCTAGATATAACATGAAAAGAAGGGTGGAATAGGGGAATATATAGCATGATTTCAGCTTATTTGAACCCTTCCATAATTGTGAAAGGTAGAGTATGTTGATGGAGCTTCAAAGAGATTTTGTGATAACCTTAGTATGAAAGAGTAAACATACCTTTTTTTTCACCATGCTTGTTATAGTAGGATATGAGTATATATTATTGTCGGGATTTAATTTTTGGGTATATGGGGTTCTATCAAAATTCTAAAAACATGTAAAAGAAATTATTTAAGTTAAGGCTTCAAATTTTGAAAACAAACTCACAAACATTTACAAGGCAAAGAGGTATTTTTGGGCAAGTTTTTATTTTCCCCCAAATCCTCTTTTCCTTTGTTCTATTGCTTCTCTTGGGATTTCAAATAAAGTTCAGTTCATGGGCCCAATTGTTAATTGACAAATGGCACTCACTTGGGGTCACCAAGTATGGTTAACCTTTTTAGATTTTGTGTCCAATTTGTATTGTAAAAATGAGTCATGTTCTAATAGTCTTTCATAAAGCCACTAAAGCCTGGGGTGTTAGGGTCCTATAACTACCATTGGCCTAATATTATCTTAACACTGAAGTAGGATTTACTTTATTTTTTTGTGTTTGCAATCATGATGCTAACACCATTGACCTTTAAACATGTCCACACCAACAACTAACTAATATGTATCATCACATTATTATCATCGAAACTTTGTAGTGTGTCCAGACCTACAAACATGTGTTAAAGTTTCTCTTTCTACATTCTTGTGTTGCAACTTTTAAAAAACATTCCTCTTGTTTCCTCCTTTCACTCATACATAGTTTCAAGTTGTCATCTGTAGCTCTTCACACATTGTCCATGTTGTTGCAAGTATTTAGCACATGCATAATTTTCTCAGTTCTTCAACATAGTCTTTAATCAATTTTTGTTTGTTGTTTTAAAGGTTCAACATTCTAAAGGAGAGGTTATACATCATTTGCAACAATTTACAAGTACATGAAATGTTTTCATTACTCAATTTTTGCAGCTATTATAGAACATTTTTGGAATTTTCTAGCACCTTGTTTTTTAAGGTTCAATAAGTAGATCAAACTTGATGAAGAAATTATGGTTCTGCAAGTTAATATCATGAATCAATACCAATGGTCACTAGTGTTTAGAATCTTTTCAATTATGCTTCAAGCTTTACAAAAAAATTCCACGGTGCCTCTATTAGACCAACAGATCAAATATCAAATGTTGCTAACGTTTGCTATAATTTATGATTACAAAATATCATGTAACTTGTTGGCAATTGGTGAAAAACAAGGATATTGGGTGAAGCTGAAATCAGCAACATGGTTTAGACATTTTTTGTTGATTAAATACAATGACTATATGTGGATTTAACATTTATGGATGTTGAAAGGCACCTTGTTAGAAATTTGTAACTAGGTGAGGCCTTTGATTTCAAAGTAAAATACAAAGTATAGGAAAACCATCCCTATTGAGATTCAAGTTTCATGTGCAATCTACAAACTTGCACAAGTTGCAAATGTTTTAACTTGTAATGAGTTATTTGCTATTGAGCATTCTACTATAGGTCTTGTGTTCTATGAAATGGTGATGGCAATCAATGTAATGTTGAAAAAATTCATCATTTGGCCTATGGGTGCTAGGATACAATCTGTCATGATAGGTTTTAGAAGCTTGTGTGACATGCCCAACGTGATGGGTGCCATAGAAGGAACACGTATTTGTATAACAAAATTAGTTGATTTTCTAGAAGACTATTACTACCACAAGATTGGGGGTTACGACATGGTGGCTCAAGCTGTGGTTAGCAACTAGAAAAGGTTTATAAATATTTATATGGGATTACTTGGGAATGTGAATGATTTTCATGTGTTGAAAAAGTTTGGGCTATATCGACGAACAGTTCATGAGGGACTATTTGACATGATTGTTAGATCTTATGATGGAGTGGCTCCTTACCTACTTGGTGATAGGGTTACCTTTTACTTTCTTGGCTTATGACCTCGCATAAAGAAAAATATATCATCATTCAATTATTGAATTGTTGTATAACTAAAAACACAATAAGGGGAGGTCAGTTGTTGAAAATACATTTGGAATCTTGAAACAAATGTTCAAAAAGTTTTTTATGAAGACAAAATTGCATATAACACTCATGCTTGATGTCTTCAGTGCTTGTTGTTTATTACACAATTTGATTTTAAAAAGGAGAGAACTAGATGTTGAACAACTTGGAAGTTGGACTACAAGGTGGCGATGATCCAATGAATGGATTGAATCATGGAGAAGCCAATGTCACATCCAAGGTGGAAAGCTTTCAAGAAAGCAACAACACCACAACCTTGAAATCTACATTGGTGCACAACATGAAGTATTCAATTTTCTTTGATCATTCGCATCCTTTCAACCTTTGTTTGCAAATGCAAAACTTTTCTATTGTGATTCATGATTACTAATGTTCATGTGAAGTAGGTGTCGGTGTTACATTTTCGTGTAGTTTTTTTTTTGAATGCAAAGCCCATGACCTTAATGAGCCCTATGATTATATAGACATTGCCCTATAAATATTTTATTTGCTTCTGTAACATATTATCCTATGTTTGAACTTTTTTTTCTTCAATTTGGACAATTTCATTAATTGATTCAACCAAAGCCACATTACATTTTTCAATTGTTTCAATTAGGCTTTTATGTGTAGATATTGACTCCCTTTTTATGTTATGCTCCCCACATGGCATCAAGATTGGCCAGAATTAGGCCTTATAATTGATTTTGGATTATTAGTAGTTGGCCTTGGATTGCCTACACTTGGTTTGGGATTTTTGGTTGTTGGTCTTGGATTGCTGATTGTGTGTTGTGTTAAGGAATGGTTGAACCAAGTCGTCTTAAATTTGTTGGTGTAACTTGATTTGCTATTGGATTTGAAACAACTAATTGATTAGCATCTACATTTAGATTTGGAGATAGTGGTTGAAATGTTTGGCTCCACCTAGTTGTAGATGTTGTTGAAGTTTTGAATACAATAAATGGAGGGGAAAAAAATTCCATTTTGTGCATTTTGCCCAATCACATCCTTTTGTCAATGTTTATGCATAGTGTAAGATTGGATCATGACCAACAAATGGATTTGATACATCTTTTTCAACCCCTTCTTCCTCCATGATAATGTTTTTAATGAGTTTAATGTCATCACATCATGAAGAGTCATTATAAGGTGTTGTGTGGTACACATCATCCTCCGGATTCATGAAATCCCATGAATGTGGTGGATTGAAACAAGGTCTGTTGTTCATGAATGAGTCCATAAGTTAAAAAACACTTTACAAAATTGTTTGGGTAAATTTTGTGCAATCTTGTCTTTTGTCAACATCCCTGTATTCTTCATTATGGCATGTATCGTTCATCATGTAATTATGGATTTTCTTGTACTTTCCATACAAGGACCCTTGTTTTGTCTTTACAAGCTAATACATTGCAATGATGCTCATAATGCCTAGTGGTCATGACAACAAGTTTGTGCTGAGTTTCCATTTTGTTACTAAAGTTTCCATGTTGTCTCATGAATCAACAACATTCAAGCTAGCCTCATGTTCGGCTTTCTTTGCATTTATGAATGCCTTGATTTCAAAATTCGCCCAACTGGTTTGTTTGGGTTTCCTTGCTCTAATTTCTAAGGACTTGGATGAATTTGCAACCTTCCTCTTCCCTTGACTGTTTTGAGATGGACTTGATGTTCCAATAGTATCATCATTGAGAATGATGATGTCTACAATATTAAAACCTCTCATCACTCCTCAACTATTTGAATTCAAAGTTCTATTTCAACATCTTTTTCAGTTATTTCCCTACATTGTAGATTTAAATGAATATGGTTTGTGTAATTCTTGCAAAGAAACCTAAAATGGGTGTAGGAATGGAATGGTTATTTGGAGCAGCACTAGTAACACTGGTTGTTGGAGCTACAGCGCCTATTGTTGGAAGTATCGCAGTTGTCACTACACTTGTCACCACGCTTGTCATTGCACTTGTCATTATTGCAGTTGGAGTCACTGCTATCTCTCGACATTTGAAGCTTTGACTTCAAGAAACAATGGCAACCTTGATTTCAAGAAACATGGGCAACCTCAGGAGATGGCAGCGGCAAAATGTAAAATAAGAGAAAGGGAAGGAGGGATGAACAGGAGAGAGAGAGAGATTTTACATTGAGATATATGGTCCTTTTTTGAAACAATATGTAACACTAGGAAAAAAATACCTGAAATTTTCAATTTTTGAAAATTTAATGTTAGCAAACCTCATTTTTTAACATTGAGGTGTGGTTGAGGGTTAATTAAAATAGAGCATTTTGAAAGGTCAAAACTAGTCTTCTTTTTTTTCTTTTTTTTTGTGGCCCTTGTGAAAATTTGTTAAACATCATAATTATACTTCACAAGGGTTTGCTTATTTGCACTTTTTTGACAAGTGGAAAGGCGTCATCCACCCTTTGACACATTCATCACCTAAAATTGCATGACTATAATAATCGTGGTTAACTTAATTGAGAACCAATATTATGCAAAAATCTGAACGGGTATGAAAATAATTGTTGAGCAAGGAGAAGGCACTTTGCCTATCTCCTTTGCACGGGCATGAAAATAATAGTTGAGTGAGGTGAAGGGCATTTGCTCGGTCCACGACAACGGATGCTTTTCCTCCTCTCTTTCAGCATGCAAAAGGTCTACAACAAAGTGAACCATGTGCCTTGCATGCTTATGAAAATATTGAGTGGTTATAAGGAGCTACGTGTCACTTGCAAATCCCACTTAAGTACCCTTTTCTTCTAAAGGGCACCCTATGCCAAAAAAAATGATGCCAATCATAAATAAACCAAAGTACCCAAAAAAGGTGGAAAACAAGGAACAAAATGGAAGGACCCATGTCCAAGAAGACAAAAGAACCACCTAAGAGGGTGAACCATAAGGGGAACATCAAGTTCCCCAACCCCCTTGTGTCACAAGAAGCCAAAAAAAAAAAGCCCTTTAACATGCAAATACATGCATGGGGCAAATATGTAGTCTACAGTCTTTGCATGTATGGGAACAAAATAGCATCTATTTTGTAATCAGGTGAACAGAAAATGGATGGCTCACTTAGAGCCAAAAGGGTTAACCAGGGTTAAGCCTAGCAAAAAAATTGTCCCCAAGTGCTTGGATGGAGGTGCAGATCAATTTCAATTTTCAGCAATTGAAATTTAGTTTAGAAATTGAAAATTTGCTGACATTGAGTGTGCCATTTGTGTAGGTATGGTCAGGAAGATTTTCCAATTTTTTTTTTATTGAGAATTTGACCTTCTTGAATTTGTTCTTCATTGATTTTAAAATTTGCAAGAATGCATTCATATGATCATGGTAGGAGGAAAAAAGAAAAAAAAAAAGAAGGCATTTGGACTGGGGATGAAGGAGAAGGAGAAATGAGTGATCAAAGTTGCACATACAAGGGCCATCTACACACAATGCAAAGAAATTTGGAGTGGTGTGGTGGCCAAATTGGTCTTTCCTAATGTTTAATGGCTAAACTAGTGATTGAATACAAAGCAACATGTGGCCTAGGGAGGGTGGTGACCCATGACCATGGAAGCTTGGGAGCCTAGTGGGAGGGGAACCAAAAGTGTACTAAAAAAGCTTTTTAAGGTTGTGAAGGAAGAAGCCCTTTGAAAGTGATAGTGAAACTAGGACCTAATAAGGTCTTGTTTGGAGAGGAGGCCTTTGAAGCTAGGAGCACAACGGGAGGGGAACCATAAGTGTATTCAAAATGCATGTATGAAATTGATTAAGTGCAAAGTTGGGCTAACTAACATGGCACCACTAATTTTTCAAAATTTCGCAAAAGTTTGGACTTATCTCATGCGGATGCACCAAGGAAAACTTTGATGGTTTCATCTATTACAATGTACAATATGTGCTATTTATTGTGACATATATTACATTGAAATTATAACTTGAAATTAGAATATGTGCCATAACTTAATGTAATATGTGATGGAGAGAAAATATAGTAGTGTAATCATAAAATTTAATTGAATATTTAATACAAGTGAAATAATCTTGTTGAAGGCTTCAAGAATTCCTTCAATTTCACATTGAATTGAAGCACCTTCAAAAGGTTTTATGCCAATTCAAGCAAAAAGATTGTAAAGAAATATTTTGATTTGATTTGTGAAACAATGTTGCTTTTCAAAAGCATTTTCTTGAAAATGGTTTGAACACTTATAAATTATCTTTATCTGTTCAATAGATGTTTTTAAAAATCTTCATGACCACGTATTTATTTGGTTCATTCAAGCAAAATTTGACAAAGAAAAGGTAGTCATATATGGCTAATTGGTGTATCAAATAGACAATCATAGAAATACAATAGAATCACCCCTCTGTTTTTTTCAAATAAAAAAATCAAATTATTTTCTTCTTAAAATAAAATAAATGGAAATGAAATTTATGTTTTAAATGTTTCTTCATAATTATATGTACTTTTAAAAGTAAAAATTATTTTTAAATACTTACATATTATGAATTCAGTTTTAAATTTTTGTAAATAGATTATTAATAAATGAAATAGAAATAAAAACGCACATGTGAACAATGTAAACATGTACCTCCACTTGGTCAATAAAAGAGGTCTAGTTAACTGAATAGTTCAGTTATGGTTCACATTTCCCATGACAAATTGACAATCAAGTTTCATATCACAAGGAAATATGGGTCCAATTTATTGAACATTTCACTCAACTTGTAGGGATGGATGGAGTAGGTTTGTAAGAGGGAATGGTAGGTTTTGTGGGTAGGTACACAGAGGGGGGAAAGGTACGTTTATTGGTAGGTACGAAAGCTTCAAACAGATACCTAGATCCCAATCTTTATCATATAGATTATAATTGTTGCTAGATTGAAACCCACTTCAATGTGTGCTCACAATATGCTCATGACAAAAAAGAGTGTCCACTTCTAATAATACAACTTAAAATCCCCAACCAATTTTTATTTTTATTTATAAAAAAATTCTTTCAGAGTATAGTTTACCAAAATCATCACCTAAAAAATCTAAACAATGCATCCATCATGCATAGATTCTGAGAATGTAGGTACACACAATAGGCATGAGATTACACACAAGAGATCATGTATGAACTGGTCAACAAAGCCAAACCATCCCGGCTGGTATTGGATTTATTGTGAGCCATGGTAACAACACTTGATACAAAACAGAACCAAAAATTGAAAGAGGAGTTTGACACAACTCTTGCCCAAGTTTGGGCATATTATTGGTTTGTAAGCCCCAAACCTTTAAAAAAATCACCATCCTGTGTGTGAAACCATATGATAATATAGTTCTTCAATGATTAGCAACCTACATACACTACAATAGGAAAAAGATGGCAGTTTCATAGTTGCCCCTTTATGACTCCCTTTGGGTTTTTGGGTTGTTGCGCTTCTAACTCTGACTTGGGTCCTCTCTCTTTGTTCTTCCTTTCTTCCTCCCTTTGTCGGGTGCTTTTGTTTAGTGAAGTTTACTAGGGTTTCACCAATATTAAGGAAAAGATCACCATTATGGTGATCAAGAATCATTCAAAAAGCAACCTCTAAAATACCTACTTGTATTTGTTGAACTACATCTCCTTTCACTATTAAAACACTATCTATGTACAAGTAACAACTTCCATAAGATGATGATGGCTGGAAGTTGGACATTATAAAAATAAAAATAAAAATATTATTAATTAATAATTTTAAATTTTATTTCAAAAAGGAAAAAAATCATTAAAAAAGACACCTAAGTACCTACTTATCTTCTTCCCTCACTCAACACTATCCATTTAATTTAGTGAGGGATAGTGATGAGGACAATCACATTTCTAGGGCTGATGAGAAGAACTCGGGTTGAGAGTAGATAATTCTTTTTAGAGTTGCAATTTCAGGATACCAGTAGTCTGTAAATATTTTAGATTTATAGGTAAAGTAGGCCAAACTGCCCAGGCTACTTGGCTCCAGTTTCCCCAAACTGGGGACAAACTCAGAAGTCAGGATGAAAACAGTACACACAACAAAAACAAACAGGGGATCAAACTGGTTTTTCTCAGCTTAATTGGTCCTGACTAGAGTTTCATCCCCAGTTTTGGACTTGCCTCAGCCTGTACCTTCTTGACTCCTGTTCATAGTCTTCTCAAAAGCAAGTCCTTTTTTGGGGGGGGCGAAAAAATCATCAAAAAGGTTACATGTTTTTTAGATTTAAATTCGCCAAATTGCAATAGAAAACAATTTTTTGGGGGTTGTCATCACATTCATATGTACTTGCTACAATATTTAATATTTAAGAGTTCTTTGGAAACATGTCGCCAATTAAATCTACCTAGTGCTTCTCACCACTCAAGCTCCTTCAGGAAATTGCCAAAAAACAAAAAACAAAACAAAACAAAATAAAATAAAATAAATGTCATCCCTCACTTAATGTTTGCAAATTGCTAAATGACATTAATTCTCTAAATCCATTAATGTGAAAACTGCATTTTTGAATGGTTATATTTGAGAATAAGTAAGTATTCATGAGGCAACTACATTGTTCAAGACCTTTGTGGTTTCAAGCAATTTCCCCTAGCATTATTGTATGAGAGAATTGACGTTCATATGCTACATTTTGGGTTTTTTTTATAAAAATGAAGTTCACCCAAATGTGTACATGAAACATATCAACGATGTCCTCATTTATATTGGAGTCTAGATGGACAATTATTATTAATGAGCAATTATCTTGAATTACTTGTGAAATTGAAAATATATTTGTTTGCCAAATTTGACATGACAAATGTCAAACTTACCCAATACTAGTTAAGAATCTAAACAATGTAAGTAAGATTGAGAGAGGGGATGGTTAATTTGTTCTAAAGAAAATTTATTTCAAATTTACGCAGTTCAACATGAAGACATTTAAACTACTATTTATTTTTATATATAGCTTGATGTAAAGCATGATTCCCCAAAATAAAATGGACAAGAAAAAAAATGAAGAAGATTTCATATTTTCAAATTGTAAGGTGTTTGATGTATCTCATTGTCAACACATATTTTAATATTTCATTTGTTATGGGTTCCATTGTCCAATTTATGACAAATCTCAACATGTTTTATTAGGGTGTTGTAAGCAAATAAAAGATTGCTACTTACAAATCACAAAAGATAACGGTTTCAAATTTCAAAATAATTTAAGAATAATCCAAAGAATTAAAATTGCAAGTTAGAAGATGGTGTGACTTTAATTGGGGTGGAAATGTACACACATAAAGATCTATCACAAGTAATAGTTTTTGTCTTTGACTACATGACTTGTTTTTTGGCAAAGCAAGAAGCAACATAACGTGACTCTATCAAACATTGAGGTTGAGTTTATGGAAGTCACACAATTCATGAAAGAACCATTGTGGTTGCAAAAGTTGATGACAAAATTGAAGTTTCCTCCCAATTTTTTTTGTCTTTTTTTTTATAAAAAATGATCAATTGTGACAATCAATCTTGTATTGCAATTTTCAAAAACACTTTTTTTTCACTTATGCAATAACACATTAACATGAAACATTTTGTGAAGGGAAAAGTAGAAAGAAAAAGTTACTTTAATTTATTGTCCTACAAACCAAATGGTAATAAAAATATATTGACAAAATCATTATCACAAGAGTAGTCTTGTTCATTTTGTAGTATATTCCCTAATTAAGCATTTGAAAAAAAAACATAATAATTATATAATAATTCAAAGCAAGAACATGGAGCAATGAAGGTGCATCACTAAATAGATGCACAAAGAACAAAGTTTATTGTTTTCTTTTAAGGTTTAGGAATGAGACCTAAGTTCATGGGGAATGTTATAGGATGAATTATGGATGAACAATATACGTTCATTCATGTATTGTTAACCATGTATAGTTATATGGTTAACAATGTTCGACCACATGTCCAATAATTAGAACTTGAAGAGGTGTGTCACCAAAGGGCCATATCACACATATACATATAATGAATTTCCTTCAAAATAAAAATGTGATTGAAAGAAATCTTACTTCGCTACCATTATTACAAATTTCACACACAAAACTTTACATAGGTGGTTACCTAGGTAAAGTGAAAGGAAGTAAAAATGTTTATATTATAATTTACCATGGTTCCACTTGTTCATCTACAAGTGCATCATAATGTGTTTTCAATGGATGGTGCATTGGTGGATGTTTCAATTAAGATGAATTGGCGATTTTTAGGTTCATCCCTTTTGCAAGAAAAAATTGGTTAATGAGTAATGTTAATATATACTAAATGCATTATGTATCTTTATATGTTGAGAATGTGTTAGCAATGGGCTCTAGGAGTCCAATGTCCAAACCAAGATTGGATCATTATGATTTCAACTTTGGAATAACCAATGTTGACCAATTTTTCATTTTTAATAATGAATGAGGCAAGGTCTTTGTGACATTATTATTTTTGTCCCACATGAAGTAAAGATTACTTTCAAGTGGAATCTTATTAACAAGCAATTTTTTCAATGGAAATTTTTTTTGGGGGGGGATTTTCTAGGTGTCAGATATTTTGAAATCAATTTTGAAACAAATCATTAGATTCCTATATTAAATTTCAATGTGCAGCAAAACAATAAAGAAAAATGTTTAATTTTTTTAAATACTTATATTTGGTTAAATTGTCTTGTGGATGATCACCATTTTGGTTACATCACAAAATTAAGGAAAAAACAATGTTACATGGTATCAAATAAACATATTTAGAAACTATTTTGAGACCCGTTTATTATCAAATTTATTGTCTAAAAAATATCCCTTGTTACCAGTTTCTCCACTTACTTTTTATTCTAATTTTGAAATATTGAAACTATATTAGCCTTAAGGTGGTTTTGCATATGGTCTTTAATTTGAAAATTCCATGCCAAAACTCGTTCGTATTTGCCCTTTCATGTCATCGCCTTTCAATTGTCATGTGTGCAAATTGAACATTTTTGTCCTCCCAAGCAACATTAACTCATATTTGAATTCAAAAATCAAATCACATTCAAAAAAAGATTGATATTCTTTTTTTTTTTAAATTTAAATTGGCATCAACTCACAAATTTCTTGGTGTAATTGATGTTCAGTTTCTTTTTAATGTTTTCAATAGGTGAATAATGAATTTCGTGTTCTAGAATTAATGGAAGTGGAAATTAGGTTAAATTTATTACCACAAACAAATCTTCATTCTATGTGCACATTGAATACAATTGTCAACTTTTGTAACCTTGAATTCAAGTTTACAAATGGGAGTTGGAAGTGGGAATGAAATTGGAAAAATGCAACCAAATGAAAAATGATAGCTCAAAAGTTTTAATGTTGAAATATTAGAAAAATAATTGAAACAAAACATGGTTGGTTATGAATCTATTTTTTATTTTCATCAAAGCAATACTTGACTTAGAAGGGGTTCATTAATGCTTTACAAAAAAACTATTAGATAGGCAGGGTCTTTGTTTGATTGTTCACTAATTGTAGACATGGGAGGTTGGTTATGGAAATCTACCCTAGGACCATGTTGACAACTAACCATTTGTTCAATAATTGGCTAATTTTGGTGTTAAAAACATGAGTACCACACTTAAATTATCAATATTTAAAATCTTAGAATGTAGAATGTTAGCCACAATGACATGTGAAGGTGAATTGCCTTCATACATGTCTATAATGTTGACCATGAATTGTGATTACATTGACATATTTATAATGTAATTGTTGAATTTTATGAAATAAATATCGAAATAAAAGTAAATATAAATGTTTTGATCTAGTTTGCATCATTAATATCAACCATAATTTTGGATCTAACATTTTTTTATAAATGTTAAAGTTTAACATTTGATGTGTCTAATATAATTTGTTTTTCATGCCACCTAACTTTTACACAAGTGAGACCTATACACACCAATCAACTAGTGTTGATATTTGGCTAGTATGAAAATAAAATTGCATTATTATTACCAAAACTTTCCAACCACAAATTTGACAATTATTAATACCAACATGGTGTCAATTTTGAAATATATATATTTCATTAATTTCAATTTTGTCAAAAGATGTCGAACGTGGACTTGTTTGGTGTACTCAAATGGACATATATTAAGGTCCAACATCAATCCAAACGTTACTTTTCCACCAAAGGAGATGTCATTGAAAAACCACAACATGTTACATTTATGGGGTTCATAGCTATGGGGTTATAGAAAAACCTTATTTCACATAATCGGGTTTTTAAATATTAAAATTTGATGAAACAACAAAATGAGGACTTAAGATGTGAATGTGATTTCCAATGGTTGACAATGTACAAAAAGGGAAACAAATGGCTTCTAATCATAGTGTCCTAAGATGTGTTAGGGTGTACAATGGTTCATAAAGGGGATTATCTTGATTTGTGTACCTATGGGTGATGTGATGACACTAGTGCCAACAACATGATTATGATGATAATAATATCCTAAAGGGGACTCTAAGTGTTAAAATTTTACAAAATTTGCATCAAACAAGGTATTGTTCATGGGCATTATATGAAAGACCCATTTTTCCCCCTAACCCATTATTACCTAATTTTCTAATATGCACATATTTAAGCCAATCTAGATTTAATCATAATTTAATCGCATAAAATTTTAATACCTTTTATACATTTAATTTTAATACTTGAAGTTCTGACAAATGATGAGCATGGAGTTGAACATGGCAAGATCATGTGATAAAACTATTGTTTTGTGACATACTATATGTACAAGTAGCATATCTTCCAATTAGGTAATTGTGAGGTGGTAAAGCAAAATAACCATCTAAAATATAAGTGTTTTCAAAATGATTCAATTGTCAATGGTATAAATGTATCCTTCACTTCATGTTCCTCCCTGTGTGGGTATTATTTTATCATTTATTGACACATTAATCAAACTTAATAATATGAATTGGATAACTATTAATAGTTCACTTATTAACTTACTAATTGAACCTACTAAGAACCAATACCTATGCATTAATCTTTAATGCATATTTTATATTTTTTAACCCTTTTTTAATACTAAGGGGATTGACACATATTCTTTAATAATTTTATCTTGGTTTTCAAAATAAACACAATCCTATATTATATTTAATCAAATTGTAATTTCTACCAACAACTAATATATGGGCCCTATTTTTTGTTTGCATATTTCATAAATAATATATAGGGGAAATTTAAATGCATAAAATGTGTGAATGTAAAGGGGATGAACTAAACGATGTCATATTTTGTAAAATGGAGTTATTGAAACATGATTCCTCTTGACACCGAGTTGAAAGTGTTTGCCATATCCAATTGGAAAATTACTTAGTCAAGAATGCATTAAATGTCATGGACCATTGCTTCACAATCACCTTTTGTGGTCACCCCAAATTGGTTGGGGGAATACATGTTGAAAATGAACATCAAAATCAAAATGCACAATTGGTGAAAGATAGGGCATTTGCAAGCTACAATGACTCATCCTTTACATTTGAGTAGTACGTTGTCACTAAATTTTAACAATAAAAACAATTGTCCCACTAACACCATTTTCTTGCCATCACAATTGAATCATCTAGTTTACAAGAAAAAATTTGAAACTTCTTTACATCATATAAAGTTTAATGAAATGATCAAATTGCAAAAATTACAAAGGTTTGTTTTCCCAAGGGACTTTTTAAAATATTGCATTCTTGGGCTTTTAAAAGTCCATTACACTACTATTTTATTTGCATGCGAAACCATATTTCAATATTTTAGCTAGTTAATCATGCACAATGATTTGAAAACAAAAATTTATACATGAATCTATCACATCAATGAATGTTATAAAGTTGATTGATAAGTTTCATAGGTATAAAAACAATGAATGTTCTAAATTCAAAAAATATTTTATGTGGTCTATACAAACAATTTGATTGTGATTCAACAATGGTTTGTTAGAATAATATTATTTTTCATAAAATGAATATTTTAAAAAAATATTGCAAAACAAATAATGTTGTGGACCATTTAATTATTATCAATCTTGAAAAAAGACCCAATGATGTACATTTAAAGCATTTCCAATGGCACATTACACCACATGTTTTAGATGAAAATTAATAAAAATTTGTTTGACATGCGCAATAAAATCATTGTCATTCAACGTCTTTGCTAAATATGTTGGAACTAACAAAAACCACTACATAGTATAACACATGTTCTTAATTGACCAAATATATTGTTTGGTCTATATGGTTTGCTATTAGTAGTATCTAACCTTTTATAGTCCTAGTTTTATGCTTATGCGTGAGAATGTTGAATATGGATGAAACTACTCTTAAGCACATTATAGATTACATTTAACCAATACAACATTTCCCTTATTACAATTTGATAGACCCCACCAAAGGGCTTGGCCATGGATTAAAGATGAATTGCAACACACCTATGGGTTTGTTAAATGGTAATGGGGCTGAAAACCCTTGCCAATTCCTAAATTTGTAACATAATGCAAACCTAAGGCATGTTCCTTAACTCCCATAGTGAAAGAGGGTATGAAAGATTAGGATGGGATTTTTAAATGAGTTTGTAAATCAAGTTCATGGCCATATCAAACTACACAAACTAAGAATATAGTTAGTGTAATTTGGAACTAAAATGGTGCACTGACCAACCATAAACATCTCACATTCACAAGGCACACCAAACCCAAACTTAGGGAGAAGTCACCATTCTCCTCCTTACATTACATTGCAACTCCCCATGGGGGATACATTTGAATGACAATTTTTCCTAAGACTTTTAAACAAAAGTCCTAAAATTGTTAGATCATGAGTTTGACAACTATGGGGGGACTCATAACTATCTTATTTTGACTCAAATTAAAATCTATTTAAAAAGAAGTTATAGCCTTTGAAAATAACTTTTCAACAATGCATCAAACTCCCAAACTGAATTTGATTTGACCCTTTGGTCAAACATTTGAATGATTGGGAATAATTTTGGTAATTTGACTCCCAATTACCTTTCAATTGGCCATAGCTTATGTTTCAAAAATCTTAAATTTGAGAACACAATCATTTTTTAGATATTTGACATTCAATTCATTTCTAATTTAATTAAAATAGGTTTAAACTAAGACAAGGTTTGGTCTTCCAAACCTTGTTCCAAAGTTTTGGGACATTTAACACTCTTAACACCCAAAATGAAAATTCATTTGGGAATGTTAAAACTCGCTCTTTCATTGTGTTTGATTCTTAAAACACTTTCCCAAATGATTTCCTTTGTCATATCTTGGTTTTGGTCATAATCTCAACACTAGGATCATAACAAGGGTTTTTAAAAAAAAAGTCCAAGTAATTGCCAATGTGGCTACACAACTCAGACATAAAATAGCAAAGGTGGCTATTTTTTTTAAAGGTGGAGCCATTTCGGCAAATTTATTAGGTTTTGAGTGGCTATTGTGGCAAATCATCACTTGTAAATGTCTACAAAATGGCAACAATCATAGGAAGCCCAATTGAACAATTTGGCGACATTTATGTGAGGAGGGAAGTGCATTTGGCTATAAGGGAGTACTAGTTCCAATTCCAGATCTAGGAGAACACTAATTTGGTAGTCTAGTGGTTGCAATTCTAGTTCTGGATTTATGAAAACACTAATTCTAATTTTGGATATAAAAAAACAATAATTCAATAGTCCAATTACATAAAACTAAATTACGAAACAAATTGAAATTGAAATTGAAATTCCATGTGAATTGAATCACAAACTAAATCACAAAATCTACATTTGAAAGGGACTTCAAAATGTGTGGTAAACAAAAAACATTTATGTTATAAAATTTTCTTACATCCTTATATGGTCTGTAGATGCAACTTTGTAGTTTAAAAAATCTTTGCAAAACCTTCAAACTTCCAATATTTGGTTGTCAACTATGCATTTGCATAATAACCCACCTTGTCCTGCCATTTAGCAATGGCCTAGTCAAATGGAAAACTTTGTAAAGTAAATAAGTGATGACTATGGAACCTAGTGCACAAATCAAAATGTGTGTTCAAACGGTTGCGCAATTTGTTTTTCATGAAGGCAATAGTGTTAAATGTATGTTCGTCTTCAACTGACCCAATAATTTGGACAACAATAATTTTGGCCAATTTTATGTATTCCAAGAGGTTGAAGTTGAGGACAACTGATGTGGAGATTTTGCATCAAAGCCTCATAAGGGGATTGAACTGGTTCTTTTCATGCAATGTTGTCTCAAAATTATGTAACATGGTCATCTTGAAATGATTAGACTACAAGTCAAACATGTGAGCTAAAAGTAATGGAAAACATTTTGATCTAATCCACCAATCTTACGAGGGTTACGAAAAGCCACTTCCACGTGCTAAGGTGAGAAAAAAAAATCTTTTGTACCTATCAAATCAACAACCCAATATTGTGGGTACACCACACCCAATGCAATCATGATTTCTTGTTCTGGAAATTGCATTTCAAGCTTTGAGATAAGTTTTCGAATTGCCCCTTCGCACTTTTCCTTGACCTTGTTCATTGCCATGTTGAAAGCAATTATAGTGACAAGCTGAGGAACTATTGCACCCTCAATGCAAGAACTATAAATAGGGTATTTTTGTCTAGAGAAAAAAAATGCAAGGTATTTTACATCCTCTTCGCGATTCAAGTCAGAAAACCATTACATCGACATTGTTGCATTTGTCAAGTTTCCAATTGCATTAAAATCATCAAAGGTAACATCCTTGAACTTGGTAAAAGAATGACAATACAACCTATACAATTCAAGTTGGGCCAACTTGACAACCTCCACAAGATTGCATACAAAAACATCTTGGCCTTGCACAATATTGATGAGATTATGGACACATTCAAGTAATCGCAATAAACATGGTAACCCCAAAATCAACTCCATGTCACATAGAACACTCAAGTTTTTACTAGTAGTATCATTTTTTGGACTTTCTACGTGCATTTTCACAATGAGAGGTTGGTACTTAGAATATATATTTTTTAAAGTAAAAAACATTAAGATCTATTGGGTCTTGACATTCTATACAATCTTGTCGCCCTTGGTGTTGAGAAGATCCGTAAGCTTTTGGAATTCTGCAAATTTTTTCGAACTGTGAGAAAAAAAAACATACATGCTTTGTAAGATACCTTCCAATTGATGCATTAGAAGGACATTTGACAAGGTGATGACCGCTAGGTTGGTTTGGTGGGCAAAACAATGCATTCCAGTGATGAATGGAACAATTTTATCTTTGAATTGCGTGGTCATGCTTGTCCGATGGCCTCAAAAGACACTAGACTCATCACAACCAATGCTCACCAACTTTCCAACTAGTTCTTCCACCTTTAAACCACCAAAATCTAGCATACACTTAACCATCCCAAAAAAAAAAGTTATCAGAAGTGGCAGACAAACTTACTGCTTCAACACATAAGAGGATGGGAATGCACCTCCATTTTTGCACCACATACAAATGGATTGACAACCATTGTGTGTTATTGATTGTGGTGATTTCATCAACACTAACTGCAATGAAAGGGGCATCAACAAATGTTGCTTTGGTAGCTTCCAACAATACAATGTGCATGACCTCTACCATCCCCTACCCTAATGTGTTAAACTAATTTTTTTTAAAACACTTTTGACCTTCAAAAACTAAAATAAATCTTTGAATTCTTTGTAATTTGTCATAGGGTGTCCATGAGTGTCCATGAGTAAGAAGATGAAAAATAACCACAAATTACATGTATTTTTGTCTATGTTCAAAGGGCACATCTACTTGGAGCTGGTCCAAAATAGATGGGCAGTCATTGGTAGTGTAAAGATGTTTGTTTTGAGCATGTAATTTTTTTTTTGTTGAAGTAGAATGATCTTGCATCAACACTTTGGCTTTTTGATGACCTTGGTGTTTTAATAAACTATCAAGCTTAGTAACCAAAAGCTTATGTTTCCCTTCAACAGAGGTGCAAACCTTACACCGGATTTGTTGCACCTCACCTTTTTCATCAAACACAAATTTTGCCCATGGTAGCTTGGTCATCCAAGTATCTTGGAATTTCCTAGATCTTTCATACAACTTGATTTTCTTCCTTTGTTCATCTTTCTTGGCCATCTCCAACTCAATCCCAAAAGTTGAATTAGGATTAAACACAATACATTTAGATCCAAGGTTCAGGGAAATAAATGATGCAAATTATGAAGACAATGCACTAGTTGCTAATTCTTGAGTACGGTTGTGAACAGGGAAAATCTGGCGGAATCAAAAGTTCTTTGGCATTTCCAAAAGAACCATAGTCACATTGTAGATTGTAGTTGATCAAGCCTCAAGGCAAAAATTTTAAACTTCAAACTCAAAGAAATTACAAGGCTAATAAACCCTAAACCACTAAATAACAACAAATTTTAGAAACATGAAAAACTCACAATAAGTTTGGAAAAAGAAAAACTCGTATCAACTTTGAGGACTGTAGAATCAACAATGAAGATGGAAGAAAACAATACTTGTAGGCTCTGAGGTAACTTCATGAATCATAATTTATAAGTTCCAGAGACTAAAATCCATAATCTTTCAAAAGGAATTCAATAGAATTCTTTAGAGCAATTCCACACCCATTGTCGATTGACCAATGGTTAGCATGAACCTCCACCTTATAGATCATAATAAAACAAATCTTTGGTTTTCCAAATTCCAATGCAACATTCATCAATCATTAACCCTTGGGCCCCATCTCTCAGAATCCATCCCCTTGCCGTCATTTTGGAAAATCTAATCTCATAAAATCCCATCATAATGCATCATGAATCCCTAGAAATTTCTAGTACTATTCAATTCTAAACATAGTGCTAGCAAATTCTTCCTCTCCTTGCATCACCATTGTTGGCGATGTACATAGGACATAAGAAGCAAAGGTGACAAAAAGCTCATGTTAACAAGGTGCAGTGATGGCAAATAGTGGTCGGTAGTGTGATAGTGATAGGTGATTTAAAATTTTGGTTGGGATGTAGGGTGGCAATCTAGCCATTTGCACTAGTAGAAATCAGCCAAAATGTAACCAGTCAATTTACGACTACATGCGACTTATAGTCGTTTGCGACTAGATTTGAGAATATTTGCAACTACAAGACCAACTTTCAACTATTTTGGT
>Ga0116227_10006249_pt1 | contig 24319 bp, 13 predicted proteins | sample S1TSphgellanicum_FD_89693 | JGI IMG/M metagenome (GOLD analysis project Ga0116227, IMG submission 89693) | Host-associated microbial communities from peat moss isolated from Minnesota, USA - S1T2_Fb - Sphagnum magellanicum MG | ecosystem: Host-associated > Plants > Peat moss > Unclassified... | reverse complement strand
GCCCTTTTTTTTTTTTTTTTTGGCAACCTCACCAAAAAAACTGTAACTAGAACTGCGTATACGTGGGAACTACTAACAGCAAACCACCTGGACCAATCATTATGATCGACCAATCAGAAAATACTGAGCCGCAGTCAGGTCCAATTTATTACACTCTTTTTCTGAGGTGCACAACTGTGTTGGGCATTTTACGAGCCACGGCAAGCACGGCAAGCTGCTAAGAGCAAAACTTGAATGGTGCCCAAATGGTGCCACTGAGGAAGAAGGCCCGAATACTTATTACCGGAGGGTCACAGGATTGTTCCTGAGCTTAAAGTACAAAAGGTTCTTTAGTTGAATGGTACAAGGTCTGCATGTGAATGGCAGAAGGTCTTTTCGATAGATGAATGTGTCTTCCATGGGGAGAAGTACTTTCACATAGCAAGAAATGGATGAAAATGGGCATGACAAGCAATTTCCTCCTTGCTTTCAGCATAAAGCCTCTCCATTAAAAGAAAAGGGGAAGGGTAAGGTGGGAGGGAAGAAAGGAAGCCTAGTCAATAAACAACATTTAACATGTGCAAAATAAAACTTCAAATGAAGATTGACAATGAAGTATATATACCAAATTGGATGAATCATTGTTCATTGATTGAATTTTTTTAGGAAAGGAAATCGCATGTACATGGATAAAATGTGATCACATTAATGAAATAATATTTTAGATGAAAGTCTTAACACAAATGAATTGAAATAAATATATGGATGGGATAATGTTCACAAATGATATTTAACACATACACAATCAACCATATTTATAAAATTTTATAATGGATCAAATTTTTACATATGAATGAAATTGAAAAAATGATGAAATTTTATCAATGGATTACAATGACAATCAATTACATGGGTGAATTTCATCCAAATGACCAAGAAAATCTATGTGATCAATTCATCCATGCAAAAGATTTTTCAATGTGAACAAAGTCTCATCCTTCCTCCATATGATCAATTATTTATATCATCAATTTCACCAATGTGGTTTGTTTCATTAATGGACATAATCATGCTTCTCCCATGTCATTAATGTTTTTTTCTTTTCATCCATGTTTTCAAGTTTCATCTAGATGTTTCAATTTTCACCATGTTTTATTATCATTTGTGTTCTTAATTTCATCCTTGCAGTTCATTTTCATGCAAAATCATGGCCAAGGTTAAAGTTTATGACATGTAATACATTCCATGACAAGATGAATGAGACATATACATAAAAAACATTGTATACCAAGAAGTGCTATGCTAATATATTTGGAACTATTTTGATTTGTATGAAATTGTCTCAAAGCTGCTTCATAGCACCTAAGTGTAATGTTGCCAATCATTATTAACTTATGAGGTGGTAACAAATCTTTTCAATCCAATACAAAAATCTATGCCAAAAAACACATGGAATACTAAGAGTTCAAATAATCGTTGTAGAACACAATTAATCACAAATTTTACAAAAACATGTAAACTATACTTTAGATGATGTACAACATTCAAATAGCGGGTTTGGACCAATGTTGTGCATTTATTTGATTTTTTTCAAAATCACAATACCTTAGAACCCATATATTGGATGCACTTGAAATCTCAAAAAAACTTATTTTGATTATTTCAAAAAACATGTTTCATTCCATTTTTTCAAATTTCAGTCTTGAAGGTTTTTTATAGGACTAGTTATTTCCTAACCAAAATTCAATTATTTATATGTGGTGGTTCTTTAATCTTAAGAACTTTGACATGTAACATACTTGTGGTGGTTACCACTTGGTTTTTTGAATTAACAAGCAATGTGTAAAGTGTTTGCATTGTCAAATTATAATGTAATACCCTTATCCATACACCATTATATTCGTTTACTCACAGAAGGATTTACAATGCAATGACACCATTATTCTTAACACTATTGCAATATTTAGTGCCCAACATCATTATTCTTGGCACTATCGTAGCTTAGGGTCAATTTCCACATTGACAAAACAAATAATTATTTATTTTCAAAAATTGAATTCGTTTTTTAATTTTGAAATTATATATTTTTCCATCATCCACTATAATATTGTGATATGAATAGTGAAATTATTCAAAGTGTAGCCTATGGTAATTACGATGATTTTCAACATTTCAACTTCATATTTTCACAAAATTTGAATTCACTATTATAAGAATTATTTAATGGCGAGATTGACTTTAGGTGAAGGTATTGCAATATTTAGTGCCCAACATCATTGCCAAACATTTGTAATGCTTCTACATAAACATAAAATGCCAATATTAACTAGGTTACAATCCTTGACATGCTTGCAAAGTTTTGAACATAAAAACCAAATCCTTGTAATGCACTTATGAACACTCCCAACTATATTCAACCTTCTTTCATTGAGATAATATATTTTGTAAATTGACATTTGGGACATATAGAAATGTAGCATGCCATGGATTTTTTAACCATTTCAATGAGGGGAATCAAATAAAGATAATCAATGACATGCATGGAGGAGGGCTTGCTACTTACCTCATCAACCTTGGAAACAATGTGAGCATTGTGGACATTCTTATATTTGAAAGCACCATTTTCTTGCTATGTAAAGACATTTGGGATAGTTCTCTCCCATTTATATGTTGTCACTATTTCAAACTAAGCATGTAAAATAACAAAGATCACAAATGGTGATGCCCATGAGTGCCCATGTATCCTTTCATATTATTTGCATGCAAGAAACAATGATCCTCTACATTTTTTTTTTGTAAGAACAAACAATAATATGAGGTCACTAGACAATATTTTTTTGAACTAGTTATTTTCAATTATCACTTAAATTTGTATTTTGTTCATGCATTATCTATGATGCGCATGATCAATGAGATGGATAATTAAGTTAAAGAACAACTTGTGAATCATATATACAAGATAATAGAAAATATCTTCCAATTCACATAACACTTGACTCTAGATGGGAAACCAAAGTTCCAAGGTGTAATAAATTGTAATTAATTTATCATATAGATAATGTGATGATCTTTACATGAAAAAAAATCCTTGGGTATGTGTGTTGGGCCCTCATTAGCCTAACCTAGTTTTGGTTAAGGATAGGTAAGTGTTGATGGTGTGTCAAGTATGAGTAGGAGCTTGGTTGGAGTAGATTATCAATAGTTAGGGACTAAAGATTCCAATGTAAATCTCTTTTTCTTTTGATGTGTGAAGCTTTGATTTGAGAAAGTCTTGTTCCAATTAATGCATGTTGTGTGTGTGTTCTTAGTTGTAATTCACTAATTTAAGGTTACGATTAGTTATAATATGAGTAAAAGGACAAGGTTGCGAATAGGGAAGGGAGTTGTCGTTTGGATCAGACAAGGCAAGATGAAATAAAATACTTACGAAAATATAGAATGTTCATTATTTAGTTATGACACCTTTTGAATGTCCTCCAAAAGGTAAGGGGGAGTGGCTCAAAGTAAGTTGTTAAGTTGTTAGGTCAGACTAATTTTGGGCCTCACAATGTGTTAGGATTTTAATATCCAATATGTCACTTAGTCTACCTAATTCATCAAATTGTGACTTTTCATTCACAAAGTTGTATCAAGTTCTTTCATTACCATGGTTTTTTCCATGCTTCCATTTTGATTCCCTCCAAATTTGATTATTTAGTTTTTTCATATTTGATAAATAAAATGAGGATATATTTGGGTATAAACCATCAAGATGTGTTTTTGTTTCTAATAATTGCCCAACATTGGTTTGGACTTAATGAATAAAGATCATCACAAGGCTTGGTAAAAAACAAATTGTGCTCATGATTGGTCGACCATATTGATTGGTTTCAATGGTAATCTTTAAATAGTTTTGTAACATTTAATTTTTCCAATTTAGTAAAAATGGAGCTAGTGAAACAATTCACATTCCATGATGATTAATGTCATGTGTGCCATTGGCCCAAATGTAAATTAATTACCCAACTAATTTTCTCTTCCAAAGCCGTTTTTTGTAATTGGATTGAATTTCCAATGATGAAAACTACTCAAAATTCAATACCTCCCACACCTTAGGTGTAAAAAATTTCAACTCACCTTCATTAAATCCTATTCACTAAGGACTTTCCAATGATACTAAGAGCACATTCAAGTTCCCCAATAATTTTTAGTCCTGATTCAAATTAATTTTCAATGAAAATATTGTTTAATATTTAATAAGTTTTCCATTGTAGGTCAAAACATTACGAAACCAATTCAATGCACTATTACTCATTGAAAACTTTCCAAAGCATGGCAAGAAGCATTGTGGTTTGTGAAATTTCAACATAAGAAACAAAAGAAACAAATAAATTACATTCTTTCACAAATATATTTGATGAACACTTGGAAAGGACTAAATAAGGGGGTTTGGGTGAACCTCTATTAAGCATTCAAGTCTAATCCTACACAATAAAATGCTTTAAAATCATGTCATATAAGCAAGTTGGCAAATATACTCACACACAAAATCATCGCATCAAATACTCCTTAACAAGCTATGTTTGAGCATCGGTGCATTGCCTTGCATGGAGCCATGTGGTTTTGTTGTAAGGTTTATTGATGTTGGCCTAGTTCTAAGGTAATCAAAGCAAAACATTAATTTTACTCAATGCTTAGAAGTAGGTTAATGATAAAAATCCTCACTCTCTCGTGAGAGGTGGTGGGTTAGAAATTGATGTGGAATACCATAACATGCAAAACCAAAAAATAAATAAAATCTTAAATTATTATTTTTTGACAAAACAAGCAAAATTTTGAATGGCCTAAAATTGTGCAAACCCACACAAAGTGCAAAAACACAAACCTAGATAGAGCTCAGTAAGGGATGTTTAGCATCCTTGCACACAAAAGATACCCTAGTTTTCTGTTGGGTTCCAGTTCCCTAGCTAACCATGGCTGTTAGATCAATTGCTTTTTTTCCTTTTTTAAAAACCTGCCTATTCACAACCCACAAGTAGGTTGTTAGTAAGTAGGCATTAAAAAGAGTCCTTACATATGTATAATCCATCTACTGACCTAGTGGTTACCTATTTTCCTACCTATCTACCTACATATGAGACCTATTTCTCACATAATTGGTTACCAAGGTAAAACCAAATGTTAATTCAGTTAAGTTTCATTCACAACTGAGTAATAACAGAGGCATCCAATGGATGGTGTGCTGGTGGGTGCTGGTTGACTATAACAAAGCAATATCTTGTCATCTCTACAGTCTCTTCACTTTTCAATCCACTTCTGTTTTCAAGCTCTCCGCAACATTTTAGAAAAAATAATTTCTGATTTAGCAAAATTAGCAAGCATCTCAAGAAAGATTTAACATTAAGTGACAACAAGTTTCTAAAAACTTGTGAAAACAATTTTTTTTTTCAAACCAAGAACATTAGAGTTATCCGAAAAGTCAGGCGAATAAGGGGAGAGAACGACTAGTTTCAGCATAATAGGGCATCAAACTCGTAAGAGGGAAACGAAATAACTTGGGACTCAAACTAGTTTTTCCACCGATTTTGGTGATAAACTGAGTTTCATCCTACCTTTCCTTTCTCCTGAGCGCCTCCACTGCTGCTACATATATTTTCACTGCTCCTACCTGTGCAACCACTATTGTTAGTCTCAGAACCTTGTGCATTAAATGCTGAGTTTTTAATAAAATTTCCTTACTTTGCAGATACCACTGAAAGAGTGGATAGGGGGGGTGAAAGCAGGCCCAAAGAAATGGTAAAGACAGGGTGAATTTACGTATATCTCTATTACCCCCAATTCTTTTTTCAAACTCAAATCAAAATCTGGCAAAAATTTCTCCAAAAAAAATTTTCTCAAAAATTTGACAAAAGCTTTCTTAAGAAATAGAGAATTTGTAACAGAATATTCATGTTTCAATCTGTGAGGTTGCAAGGATGTGAAAATTCACCATATGAAAAGAGAGACTAGTACTAGCATGGATTTAAAGCTTATATGAAGAAATGCACAATAATCTCACCATTTTCCCACTTTAAATTTTAAAAATAAAAATAAATTCCCCTGTTGTTGAAAAGAATGCATAAATTAAGACTCGAATGATGTACTTAACACTAATAGTAAGTAATTGTTTTGTCATCTATTTTTTCCCACAAGCATTACAAGTGGCCATGTGAAAAAATTGCACAAATACAAAATCTTGCATTGTTGTTTCTTACTCCTTTGGGCGTGTTTTTAGTGTGTTTTGGGGCTCTAAACATATCCTTGTTGGTGGTGTTTCATCACTCTTTCTCTTCTCTATGGATGTTTGCAGTTTAGGATCTTCTAAGGAAGAATTGGTTTCAACATGGTGCAAACACCAAAATCAGAAAGTAAATAAATAAATAAATAATTGCAATGCCCTCATTGCATGTTTAATGACATCTATTTGTGGTCACCCTGGTTGTTAGGATTGGAAAAAAAAATTCAATTTTCTTGTTAGACCAATTTTATGATGAAAACAAACCATTAGTATATGGTGGTAATGAAAACTTTTATGTTTAAAAAGAAAACAATTTCTAAAATGTGGGTGGGTCAACTTCAATTCAATTTAAACCTAATTTTAAGGTTTTATATTCATCTTTGGCAAAAGGATTTTCAAGATAAATAAACTTCATATCTTTGGATTTTGAATTCACATTCGTATATTCGAATTTGGTTCCCAAAACTATGGAATTTCATTCCACCAAGAACACCCTTTGCTAACATACAAAACTCATATTCATGTGTTCAAATCATAGCCTAGGTAACTCAACAAAAAATTTCCCCCAAAAAATGGACATGAAAGAATAATTGAAGTAATAAAATAGTTGTACTAGGTTTTGAATTTGAAATCTTCTCATCAAATTAACTTAATTTGGAACCATTTAATGGCAAGAATAAACTCTAGCATGGCAACTTCAACCCCAATTCATCTATTTTTATGATGTAGGAGGCATTGAGTTGAAATTGTAAATGTCATAAACCAACTAACTCTTTTAGCACATAAAATTGGTTTCAAGTTTCAACATAATCTTTTGTTTCATTCATGTCATTTGCTATTTGAACAATAATTCTAAGCAATTAATTAAGTCTTCATATTGGGGTCCTAGGATCACTAATAAACTCCTAGATTTTAATTTGTGTTTAGAATGTTGCAAGTTACATTTGTGGAACATGTAGCTTTGTATTCTCATGGGTTGTTTGGCATGGGTTTATGACAATAAATCGTCGGGCTAATTAGTTCACCCCACCAAGAAGAGTTCATGAATCCTTAATGATGGGAAGCAAATAGGTAAAGAGGATGATGGATTATGTGCCACCAATTTTGGATGTACAAATTGAGAGTTTGGGTAATGGGTGGGGATGTTTCCAAGCCAAGTCTTGAAGTAATTAATGAAAATATATCATACATCCAATGTTCATATGTCATCGATTGTGTGCAAATTTATTCTTCTTTTTGTTTTGTTTCAAGTGGACAGATCTAAGGTAAAAAGACCCTAAATGTATTGGAAATTGAAAATGTGTGGGGCACACACTCCATTATAGTTTAACTAAGTCTAATTTCACTCTAAGTTTGTGTGATTTCATTGCTATTGTCATAATGAAATCTAAAATTTGAAGGATCGTATGCAATAAATGAAGATTGTCAATATTTGACACTTAGTTTTAATAATTTTTTCTCCTTAAGCAAATGACAACATTTGGGGTTTCAAGAAGGGTTGAGAGCTGAAAAAGGGCCCGAAGGTAAGATGCTTTTAAGGACAATTTTTTTAATCTTTTTGACCATAAATGTATTGAAATTGAAAATTGTCAAAATTCTTTTTTAAGAATAGTGAGTGCAAACTGAGAAAATAAAAATGCATAACACCAACCATGTGTAATCCTTCACGGGGAATTGGTACTTTCAATGTTTTGTTTTCAAATGAATCACAACTAACACCGATGGAAGGTTTGCATTGTTTCACCTAGGGCAAATTTTAATAACTAAAGTCATTTTATCTTTCTCACCCTCAAACCAAAATATGTGTGTTGGGTATTTTACATTGTGATTTGTAAAAGAAAATTAAGGTTGTACAAGTTGGGTTGTGGTTCCTCACAACTAAACCCTAAACCCACAACTAAATTTCACATAGATACTAATGTGGAAAAAGCTCGTGATTCAAGATTTCTACATTTCTCTAAAAGAAAAAATCACTAGGCTAGTTCAAAGGAAAGATCCAAATTTTTAATATAAGTGTAGGTATCAAACACATCATCTCCTTCCCTCTCCTTCAACTTACATTTAGAGCCTTCAAAACAAAGATGTTGATCAAATGTTTGTTGCCATATGGCCCATGTTTAATTTTTGTTGAAATGTACAACAAAACAATGATTTCCATGAATTCCTTTAAATTCATTTTCCCTTATTCACTCAACACACATGTACCATATGTACATTGTGTATACTTGCAAGTTGCTTAACCCCAATGCCATTGGTAAATGACCATAGGTACAAGCTCCAACAACAAGTTTCAATGATGTTCAAAATGTGTTAAAATCACACCCATCACTTCCTCAAAGTACCCAACAAGTACCTAGTAGCTCTTCAATGGTCTCTCCATGGAGTGTCATTTTTACCTTATAGCCCTCAAAGTACCTTATAGTAGCTCTATTTTTTTTTAGTATAAATAATGTCCTACCTAGTAGGTAGGTAAAATGATTTTGATGTCCCAGCTTTGAATAATTTGTACTCTGAAGTTAAATATTTGTTTTGTAGTAGCCTAGGACAATATGGTACCAACATTCTTTTTTTGTGCAAAATTCCACACTGTATAAAAATATTTGGGCATTTTCTGTTGCAAAAATCATTGAGTTTTTTTTGGGGGGGGGGGAACCAAATTTTGAAAAAAAAAAAAAAATCTAAAAAATCCAAATAATTACCAGACTTCTATACGTGGTTCAAGTAGGTAGCCAACAATATATCAGGACATTTAAAAAATAATTCCCCACATATTTTGTTAATAGCCAAATTTGGCTACATCACAAAATTGAGATAAATAATAAAAATCATAGCACAGAAATAATCATAGCACAGAAATTTTTGAAATAAACTTTGTAAACATCATGACAATAGGCTATATTTTAAATTTCACCAAAAGCCAGAGTTTTCCTATTTTTTTTGTTTGAAAATGACAAAAATTGTCCCCCAAAAAAATCATTGGTTGTGTATGTCAAGATTATTTGGGATTACTATGGATTATTCTTAACATCTACAACCAAAACTAATTGGGATTATTATGGATTTTTTTTTAAAAATAGTTTTAAATAGTTAGTTAGTGTGAACAAAGTTTGAATTATTTTGAGTTAAACGCAAGGTGCATGACACTTATCTTTCTCAAGTTGAATCTCATTCAATTTATATCATGTTCATGTTATTTTGAAATTTTCAAAAGTTTGATCCAAATTCTTAAGTTTCAATTTTGCAAGTTTTTGTAGAAGATTTGATGTTAGGCATGGATCCTCACTCAACTAAGTGAGTTATAATTGTGTGTGATTTCCTCATAAGCATTGTTATTATATGTTTATAGTTGTGAACTTTGATGGATGCAAGCGCCTCGATATGATAGTTCTAGGCACACAATATGGAACTTGAAATATATAAGATAATAATAGAGATATCCGTAAAGTCCTGCGATTAGGGGCCGAAAACGCCCAATTTCGAGATAACAGGGCATCAAACATGTCACTGAGAATAAAAATTTTACAAAACGAAATAACTGGGGCCCAAACTAGTTAATCCACCAATTTCGGTGGTAAACTGAGTTTCATCCCCTCTTTCCTTTTTCCTGAGCGCCTCCACTGCCACATATATTTTCACTGCTCGTACCAGTACAACTACTATAATTACTCTCGAACCTTGTGCATTAAATGTTGAGTTTCAGCATTTGATACGGTACTGAGATTTAATAAAAATTTCCTCACTTTGCAGATACCAGTGAAAGAAAGAGGGAATAGGGGGGTGAAAGCAGGCCCAAAGACAGGGTGAAGACAGAGTGACTTTAGAGACAACTATAATAGATGATTTTCATTTCTAGATAACATTTGGAATGATATATGAAGAAAACATCTCCACCCATAACACTAAAACAACATATTTTTCTATGAAGGAAGGCCCCACTTTAGATGGGTGGTCTAGGGTCCAAATTTGTAGGTGGACATTGGAGATGCATGTGACATAACAAGCAATAAAATGCCTTCAAGACAAAATAACATGTATTCTCATTGCATTTAGGATGGGACATAATAAAAAAATTCCCATTTATTATTACATATACTTTGTTTGTTGAATCAATGCAGTTTATTCTGTCCTTCAATTTCAAATTCTTAAATAACTAAATGCTTTAAAGAATGATGAGATATAGTACCATTTATTGGTTAGTTGGAAAGAAGAAGTACCAAATGCATGAAAAAAATAGAGTGTGATTTGGATAGCTTGAATGAAGGTCCTACCCAACAACAAGTAATGTCACAACTAGTGATAACAAGTGAAGTAAAAATGTTATTACCTGGGCAAGTTCAACATTAAATTATATTATTTTCAGAAATGTTGACATTTTTTTAAAAAATAGGGTTTAAAAAAAAATTCAGGAAAAAATTTCTGAAGATTTTTTAATAATTAATATGATGAGAAATTTGAGAATATACCATTTATCAAAATTGAATCCTCAAAAGAAATAAATAAATAAATTATTCAACAAAAATGTGTGGAAGTGACCAAGGTACTACAATATTGGATTAGCCAACTAAAGGCCAAAAATTGAAGCTAAAGAAGAGTTCTATAGTAAAACAATATATTGGATTAGCCAATCAAAGGGCCAAAAAAGGAAGCCAAAGAAGACTTCTTCTATGATACCCAACAACTCTTCTTGTCTTGCTTCCTAAATAATTTGTCACACAAGGCTTGACAAAGCAAAATTAGGGTTTGGAGCACATAAGACTCAAGAGAGAGGTAATAAGGTTCACTTGTTGCCATGATAGTTGCAAGTTAAGATTGTGCCTAGTTTCTAGTTCATAGTACCTTTACTTAGGGTAGCCTTTTAATGGGCCTTAAAGACCTTTGCTAGTACATTAACACAAGTTGGCATATTAGTGCACATAGTTTCTAACCTTTGAGCACCAATAGCCATTTAATGAGCTTCCATATAACCTTTGAGCACCAATAGCCATTTAATGAGCTTCCATATTATGTTATGGCCTAGATGTTGCCATGTACATATAGGGGAAGGGCTTTTCTAGAGGGCCTCTCCTAATTTAAGGGTCGGAGTCCTTAGGGCATAGGCCCAGCCCCAAAAAGTAGAGGAGGCCTATTGGAGTACGGAATGTGACCCCGAAGACCAACCCCCCCCCCACGCCCCCAAATACACCTCCACAAACGTCTCCTTCTGCACCGGCTAAGTCCTTCACTCTTTCGGTTTCCGTCACCATCTCTCTTTCCGTATCCTTTTCAATGCATTTTGTCACTTGTACCATGTTTTTGTGTTTACATGCCTCTTCTATGTTGTCGTAACATGCTCTTCAAGCGTGTGTTTCATGAAGTTCCGTCAAAGGAATGGTTTTCCGAAGTTATGAATTGCACGATTATGAACTCAAAGTGACTCCGCTCTTGTCATTGAGCCCCTTTTTTTTTTTTTGGTGCAAAATTTTGCAATGTTGCAAAAAAAATTTGAAACAAATTCCATAATTTCAACGATTTTTTGGATTAAAATAAAGCCAAATTTTTAATTTTCAAAAAAAAAATCTTTAAAAAATTGTCAGATTTCTATACATGGATAGAATGTGGATAAAGTCCCAAAAACATATAAGAATATATATATTTTTTTAATCTTTCATTTTTAATAGCCAAATTTGGCTAAATTATCTTATAGATGATCCGTACCTTGGCTACATCACAAAAAAAGAGAGGAAAAAAAAAATCTGGTTTTTTTTACCCTCAATTTTTGGTTAAATTATTGCTACCGAAATCTCAAAAAAAAAACTTGATTTTAGAACTTTCAATTTTTTATACAGTTTTTTGGCTATATATAAACCCAGCTAAAAAAGCTGCTCTTTAAAAAAAATTTAAATTAGGATAATGTCTTTCAAATATTTTCAAATCTCGAATGAAATATATCAAAATTCTTAAAAGTGAAAATCCTCTCAATAAAAGAAAATACATAATTTCATATTTTAAAATATCTTAATTCATTCACCTTGAACGACAAAATTAAAACCCTGTAAAAGAGAAATGCCAAAATTGATTTTTTTTCTCTTATTCTTGTTCTTATTATAAAAATAACCCATAAATTAGAAAGTTAATTATTATTTTACTTTGAAGATTCCATATTGAAAAATAGATTTTTGGGGGAATATCCTGAAAGATTCTCTAGTTTCCTTTTTTTTAATTGTTCTTTCTAAAAAAGGCTTTTTTTAAAAGAAAATTTCAATATTTCTCTAGGCCCCCCATTTTACAATGTCCCCCGGCCCCCCTGCCCCTGTACCTTCCTCTGTCCTCATCGAAAAATTATTAATGTGGATTGAAGGCAAGGAGGATGAAAAAACGAGAAAGGTAACCCTAGTTCATCCAAATTACAGTACGCTACCAGAACTCCTTCTTCTTCTTCTTCTTCTTCTTTTTCTCGTCTTCTTCGTCATTTTGTAGATGCTCCCCCTCCGCCTCATCTGGCCTCATCCAATATTATTAATTGACATAGTAGGTAAGGAGGATGAAAAGGAGACTAAGATAACCCTAATTCGTCCAAAGCACGCTACCAACACTCGCTCTTCTTACTCGTCTCCTTCGTCGTCGTCGTCGACATCTTCTTCGTCGCCTTTATCGCCTTCCTCGTCATGTCTTCGTCGTCTTCATCGTCGTCGTCTTCTTCGTCATCTTCTTCTTATTGCGAGCTTTGCTGTTGTTTTTCCAACGCTGTCGAGTCGCGTCGCGGACTCGTCGCTCGCGATTTCTCGAAGTTCCGATCGTATGACGCACATATGAGCTCGTTTTCAATCTCCGAGAAATCATTTTCCTGTCATATCGATGTATCTTTCTCGCTCATGCATTTAGTTCTCATTTGAATTTCGACGTTTTTTGTCTTTTCTTTATTTTCGCCCTGTTTTTTCTCCTGCACCTTGTTGTGCGCAGTGCTACGCTTTGTGAAACTGTTTCTCTTTTCTGCGTTTGCTGTGTTCTTTTGCAGCTTGCTGCTTTTTGCTTTGCTTTTTTTTCTTCCTCCCTTGTTTTTTTTTCTTAGTTTTCTCCTTTGTGCTTGTGCGTGTACTGTTTGTTCCGTGTTCTGTTCTGTGTGTTTTGTTTTCTTGTGAACACTTTGGCTTTGTTGTGACAAAAACGAGCATGGATCCAGCTATATGGAGTAAACTGCCTCAAGAGATACTAGAGATGCACGTCTTGGCGCTACTGGATTACGAGACGCTTCCAGTGATGCGTTGTGTGTGCAAGAGATGGACAGGTCTGTTCAGCTCTTGTCACCAATTCACTCCTCGATGCGGAAGTTGTCATCGCCATCGCTCCCAGAAGAAGCCGTTTTTGATGACAACGGATGGAGAGGAAGGCATCTGCAGAGCTTTCAACGTGTGCAATCCCGTAACAGGAGAATGGCGACGATTCTCCATGTCTTTCCTCGCTCCGGTTTTCGAGAGCCGAGCTTTCGTTGCATCTGGCGGAGGTTTGTTGTGTTTGCGCGGTGTTGTTGCTCAGAAAGACGACAGCATCAGCAGCACTGGTGGTTCAGAACCAGTTTCAGATGTTAAGTTTCTCCTCTGCAATCCTCTCACAAAGAGTTGGAGACTTCTTCCCGATCCGCCTTGTGGAACCGACTGGGACTACTCTGTGAAAGTGCTTGCGTTTGACGAAGCGTCAAACAGCTTCAAGATAGTCTTGGCGAACGTCGTCGTCGATGTCTCGGAATGCTTCAACAGCAAAACAGAGATCTCGATCGAATGCGATGAAAGACGCGAGAAGCAATTGCTCGCACAGATCTACGACTCCGATACCGATGCTTGGACGACAGTTTCCGACACGATCTACGATGAAAGCATCTGCCAAGGAGTTGCAGTCGGCGGATCGATCCATTTCAAAGCTTACAGCACCTTCCACACATGGAATCAGCCTCGTCCGCGTCTGGTGATGGAAGGCGTCTCCATGGATCTGCAAACCAAGAGCTTCGCGAAATTTCCACTTCCTGCAGCTTTCGATATTACGATGCTGTTCGAAGGGTTTCCTTCTGAATCCGTCGATGAAATGACGGTCATGGATTTTCAAGGATGCTTGTCGATTGCGGATCCCGTGAATGCGCGTGTGCTGAAGATGAACGAGAAAGGGGCTTGGACACGGGCCATGAAATTGCCTTTCAAACAAAACAAGGACTGGAGGAAGATGTGTCTGGGTAACGGGGACTTCCTCTTCTTCCCTTGTAAAGAGAATTTTGGACTCATTTGCTACAATGCCTCAAAGAAGAGTTGGATTCGGGTTGATGGAGCTAACATCAGAGAATCCAAGAAGGGATGGGTGTGGCAGAACTTCTCTCTTTTCCATCCCTCTTTGCATCAGGTCTAAGAAGTTCCGGTGGCAAGCTCACCCACCACAATCAACAAGGTTGTTTCAGGTACCTACAACACCCACAACAATTACCCTACTAATGCAGCTTCTTCGAAGCTTTCAAAACCCACTTGTGTATTTTTGTTCAAGGATGACGATGTGTGATGCATTCCTGCCTCACTTGCAGCATGTGTGGGACATGGGTGCACTTGCATAAAGATGGGTTTCTTCTGTGGTTTGCATTGTACACCTAACTATGCACAAACACTTGGCTGTGAACAACATCCACAGGATTTTCTTTCTTACAATGCAGTACCCTGGACTTGGTGTTCTAGAACTCATGAATAGCGATCTTTGTGAATGGCACTCCTGCCACTGCATTAAGAGGGGTGTAGTTTTCCATATTGTTGAAATTTGCAGGTGATTGGTGCTTGGGTGGTTGTATGGAGGAAATTGGTTACAGGTGCTTGGTGGTTGTATGGAGGAAACATGTAGCGAATGGAGGTACAGTGACATAGAGAGAAATACAAAGTAGCAGGTGCTTTTTGGTGCTTGTTTGGAGTTTTGAACCTGTAGCAAATGGAGGTGACAGCTACAGTAGAAAAATACAAATGGAAGGTCCAAGTGATGCAGGCCAATCTGAAGGACTAGAGACTGTGTTTTCCTGGCAACAACAATCCTCCAGGAAAATGTGAGCTGTCAGCTCAACTCTCAGTTCTAAGCAAGTGGTGGGTTGTGCTTGCTTTTTGGAATTGTCTGCTGCTGTTTGTTGTCAGGTTAGTATGTAAAGGACGGAGTCTGACTTATCTGACTTGAGGATTAAGCCGTAGAAGCAATGCAGCCCAAATGTTCAATGTTGTTAGAGGAGAGTCCAAGGCTTACTTTCTTACAAGCTTGTGACGGACAGAGTTGGTGACAGAAATTGCAGGTTATGAATCTTTGCAATTTAAGTGTGTGTTGTCAATCAACCGGTTCAAATGATCACGGTTGTTAATAATAGGAGACTGTTGAGGTTACAGCTCTTTGACCATGTAGTTTGTAGGAGGAATATTTTGTGCTAAATGCTTCTCTAGAGAGAGACTGAATGTTGTTATATCTGTATAGAGATGGACCTTGCAGATTTGATTTGGTTGCATTTTGAATACTTGACTATTGCCTTTTCTGCACCAAATGTCAGCTTCTGATTTTGCAGCAGATCACCAATATGCAAAGCGTTTAAAACCAACATAGAAAAATTTTGTTTGCCTAAAATCTAAAGGATACAATCTCATGGGAAAACATTGGGGAAAAGCAATTCTTCTGAGGATGTGTTGGGAGGTTTGTGAGCTTAGAAAATGCTTAGAATTTTGTACATTGTAATGAGAGCAGGTGGTAATAGCATAATCACAAAAGATCCACCACTCTTAAGACATGAACAAACCCATGGGTTGAACTCTGAGAGCGGGAAGAAAGGCAAACTAAGAAGTGATAAAAGGGCACAAACACATGGGGTGGAACTTGAGAGCAGAAGAAATGCAAATTAACAAGTGATAAAAGGGAACAAACCCATGGGGTTGAACTCGAGCAAAGTAGGCAAATAAAGAAGTGATGAAGGGTTCCTGTGTAGGATAGAACTATGCAAATATGACTTCATTTTACTATGATCAGAAACTTGGTGAAGGAAAATGCTAAACAAAAGAAATATATGTTTGTTACACTCACTCCTTCGCAACTCTTCCTTGATTTAGCTTTGAAAAGGCAAGTTTAGTTAGGACATTTGATCAGAAACTTGACCAAAAAAAACGTTAAGTAAAAGAACTATATATTTGTTGTGCTCACTCCTTTGCAACCCTTCCTCGAATTAGTTTAGAAAAAGAAGCAAGCTCGCCTTTGACTAGGATGTTAAATGCTTGATTGTAGCACTACTCCCTCTTTTTAGCTCCAAACCATAGCATTGACACGAGTGCACACTGGGTGAAGAAGGTAAGGGACTTAGACTTGGGGAAAGCTTGAATGCTGAATTGAAATTTTGCAGACATTTTGGTTGGACGGTATTAATTAAAACCCAAAAGTTGAAAATAGTTTTTCACAAACACTCAATTTGCAGTGTTGTTGAATTTGATTGTCTGGCAAATGTTGTACACTGTTTGCTTCTTTTGCAACAAGTTCTATTCACCATTTTTACTCGCATGATAGTGAAGAAGAAGAAGAAGAGAAGAAGGTTCAAATTGGTCGTGCACGTCTGAAAAGCTTCACATATGAAAGGAAACAAACTAAAATATCTAACTATATGTATTAAACAAACAAGCTAGTGATCATTCGCTCCGTAATAGTCTAGATGGTTAGGATACCCGGCTTTCACCCGGGCGACCCGGGTTCGAGTCCCGGTTACGGAACTTTTTGTTTTGTGTAACCAACTTTTTCTTTCTCTTTTGCACTTTTGGAACGCATTCCAACTCTATACAAGTAGGGCTAATTACACACACAAATGTGTACTACTTTAGGATCCCTACTAGCAGTCCTAAGTCACGGACATCTGACTTGTAAGAGTTCAACTTGGATTTTAGGTCTTGGACTTAGAGCATCTCCAGCAGTGCTCGGTATGTGATCTTGCATAGTAAAATTGGATGAAGAAAATCGAACATTTGCCGGTTTGGCTCAGGAAATTGGTTTTGCTCATCACGATTGCGCTGGTTGCTGTGGCTGGTAAAAGGCACCTGCAAAAAACAGTGTAATAAATATGATCTAACTTCTGCTCAGTTTTTCTGATTGCTCCAGGTGGTTTGCTATTAGTAGTCCCCCCGCCCCAACCTATTTGCTGTCCCAGTTTCAGTTTTATTGGTGGGGTTGCAAAAGAGTACATAACTAAACTTGGATGTGAAAAACATTTTCAAATGGTCACATACTGAAAAAATACTCAAAACCAACGGTTCTTTGCTTTTGCTGTTTTTGAAGTAAGGGGAACTGACCAGTTTTATAGAAACATTTTTTAGGAGAGAATTTCAACACATTTTGACATATCTTTGGTTTTGGCACAGTTTTTTCACCAGTCTTCTGGAGTTCAGACACTCCACATTTAAAAAATGAAAAAAAACAAAGCATTGTTCAGAACCGTTGAGAATATGCATAAGTGAAAACCAAACTTCTGAAGAGTATTTTGTGATGCATACACACTACACATGTATTTGCGGCACCCATGAAAGAAGAACTAATAATCTCATCTCAAGCACCTAAAAAGTTTGTTGTTGAATGGGAATTTAATCCCCATTTAATCCTCATAATCCTCATAGAATTCACAACACAAGAATGGCATTGAATCAAATAAATGCTTCATTTGTTGGCAAACTCAAATGCAACAATCAAAATCAAATAAAACCGCTCAAGTGTTAACAAACTCAAATGCCACACAAATAATGTCAAATAAACCCTTGAATTTTGTAACAAATTCAAATGCCACAAAGAACAAAGGTTTTGTCAATTTTGATGAATGATCTTAACAAGTGAAATATTTATGCCTGTGATGAGGATCAATTTCAATATAGTTCACAACAAAGACTATCTTCTGCAAAAGCATGCAAAATAATCCACAAGCAAGTGATACTAACCTGAGCCATGCAAATACAGCATTTAGATTTGAGGACAATTGTCGGTGACCAACTTTAATGCTTCATATTGCAAAAAGTACAAGTGCTGCATAAATGTCCTCTTTTTTAGTTTTCTCTCAGGGTTTGTGTGGAAAACAAAAAAATCCAAGCAATACGAACAATAAAATCAAACAAGGGTGGCATCTTTCATCGATTCAAACGTTAACCATTGTTAACCATCTCTACACTCTCCAAAGCTTTCACTCACCTAGTAAAGAGCTTCAATCACCAGTTCCTTAGAGCTTTTCCCTCAGGCTTGACATCTGCTTTTCTCCTGGTATTTTCATCTCCCTTCCATCGAGCAATCATCCATCCTCCTCCATATACACCAACCATCTTGTCAGCTGGACTCACAAAATATTCCAACCTTTCTGGCCTGGTGTTGTTGCTCCAATTCATGTAAATGAGAGACTGTAGCAGAGGTCATTATAGAGAGAGACAGCTACATGGCATCCAAGGACTGCATGATGTCATGAAATATGTCTTCAGAATCTTCAATCCCACAGCTGAACCGGACGAGATTGTCCTTAATGCCCAGCTTTGCTCTCTCCTCTGGTGTTTGATCCCTGTTACAGGCATACACATGACATCATTATTGCCACCAAGTCCATGTCTGCTAAAGTAGTCCCTTCAAAGTAAAATCAAAGCCTGGATCAGACAGGTCTATATTGTGCAAAAGACCCCAACAGATGACAAAACTCACCAGTAAGAGATAATTGTGGGTTGCTCCACCAGGCTTTCACAGCCACCAAGGGAAGGTGCAATGTAAGGGATTCTAAGCCCATCAATAAACCTGGAAGTGGTCTCCAGGTCTCCAACAATCTGTGACATGGATTTCAGAGAGACAAGACAATATATGTCACTGGCAATCATTCCTGTTAAATAGGCCTAGCCTGTCTCATCTCATAAAAACCAACTCACTGTTAGGAAAACCCTAAAGCACTGCCTGACATGGAAGATCAGCAGCAGATTGCAATATCCTATCTTTTCAATCAGATGGGAATGCTTCAAACCTCAGGCAGCAGTGAGTTACAGATTTAGATGCACACCTCAAAACTGACAACACCACCAAAGCCACTCATCTGGAGCTTGGCAATATTGTGCTCTGGATGACTCTCCAGGCCTGGATAATGTACACGTGCCACCTGCCACACTTCCACAACGACCTGTCAAGAGACATCATAGAACCCTGAATTCACCACTTGCAAATACAAAACTGGTGTGAATTGAGCTCTTGGAGACCAGAGTAATCCTAAACTCACACTATCTAGAATGCAAAAAATAGGAGATACAAAAGCAAGAAGCACATTCATGCTTCAAAGGCTGGAATGCAAAGTCAACCTTAGGGTGGGCCTCCAATGTTCGTGCAAGCTTGAGAGCAGTTGCATTCTGCTGCCTGACACGAATGCTAAGAGTCTTCAATCCTCGCAGAATAAGGTATGCGGCATTCTGCTCCAAGCCCGTATGCATGTCACTTCAGTAAGCACAGAACTTTTGTACACATAAGCTTTGTTCAGGAAGTGGCAACTTTGTGCCACCATATTTTATCCAGAACACACTACATCCCACTGGTCCCTGGTACTTTCTTTTCAGAAGTATGGAGTTTAGTCCTAGGTTCCAAAGCCAATAAGGGTAGATCAAGAAGATCAGGAGGTGGACACAGACCGGGTCAAGAACACCTCCCAAGATATTGTGCAGGGCTCTTACAGGAGTAAGGCACTTCTTGGACCCACTGAGGCTGCCTGCCAAGACCTGTTTTTCCAACAGTCAAACATATCTATGAGATTCCAAAGAAAAAACCATGAGAACACTTTGAAGGGAACATAAAGATGGGTGCGGCTATAGACTTATGAGTGTTGCTCACAAAGTGTCAGACCATCACCTTCATCACAACTAGCAGTGAGAAGCAGTCATGTCTTGCAACTGACTTAGAAAAGATAGATTGACTGCATAAAACTAACTTAGAAATAGATTCTCTCACCCTTCAACCTATATGTCACAGCAATGCAGAAGCTCCAAATGCTCTGCCCTGACAAAATTTCAGTCTCCAGAAAAGCATCATTAATCATGAAATCATTTTACTCAAAGTGGCACACAAAAATGTATCAAATAGAGTGGTACTGTTTTAAGGCCTGTTCACTCACATCATTGTGACCAGCCAGGTATTTGGTTGCAGAGTTGAGAACAAGATCAGCCCCCAAGGCAAGTGCCTGCTGGTTCACAGGGGTTGCAAATGTCCCATCTATGCAAACCAGCACTCCGTGGGTATGGCATAGCTTTGAAACCAATTCCACATCAATACACCGCAAATAGGGATTGGTAGGTGACTCAGAGAAGAATAATGATACCTGGACCAGCAACAAACACATTTGAATTGTAAGCACTTGGAAAAGGTTAAAGTGCTACAGATAGACACCATCCATGAGGACACAAGAGCACCTTTCAACATAGAATCCACAATACCACCTAACCAAGCAAGAGAATTTTAACCCAAAATCAAAATTTGGAGATATGGAATGGAAACCTCCATGCTAGTCTCCAGCACTGTGCAAAAGGAAAGAAGATAGGAGACCAACATTTTTTGTCTCTAGTGCATGCTGAAGAGCACTAATGTCTGCAGGGTCAATCACTGTTGTCTGCAAAACAGGAGAACCATCCATGAACTTATTGAACACACAAAATCATTAACTGTTCTTCAAGCTTAACTCAAGCATAAACCATTCCTGTCCCAGAAAACTTTATCATATTTTTGACTCAGACAATGAAAAGTTTAATTCCTACTCAAAAGCCAGGAAAAGTTCAAGGAAGTACTGTGATGCCCATTTTTGGGAGGACTGTCTGAATAAATTGACGGGTCCTGCGATAACAATCTGTGGTGGTCACAATGTGACCACCTGCTGGAACCAGTGCAAGAAGCATGGTGGTAGTCACACACATTCCTGATGCTGACAACAGTGTTGTCTCTGCACCTTCAAGGGCACTGCACCAGCAGACACATCCAGTGAGTCAACTGCTAACACTAACATGATATGCTACAAACAGAGGTATACAGAAGTCCCTGATCAGAAGATGTGGCTCCAGGAGTCCATGCTCCTGTTCTGTAGAAGAGTCAGTCAAAAATCCAGCAGATCCACCTAATATGCACTTTCTTTGGATTAGAGAATTGACAAATGGACCACACTGAAAGAGATATCAAGATTTTGAGTAAAGCACTTTGTTCAAGTCAGAAATACAGTTTCAATGTGCAGCCAACCTGATCTTCTCTTCAGCAGCATTTGTGGTTGGATTCCCATACCGGCCATACTCAAAGCTGGTGTGTGTTCCTTCCTGGCAAAGATGACCGTGAGAAAAACATTAGCAGCAATACTGTGAGATGAAGGAAGTCTCTTAGATCACATGCACGCAGATTGTTGACTCACCCACACAGAAACTTCACCTAGAAATAGATGGCAACATTTTACCTACAGCTAAAACACAGGTATCCAGAATCACCCTCACTGGATTTTATAGCCTTATTTGCAACACCAGCTTAAAGGAATTACCTGAAAAGCAATCAATTCTGCTGTATCCTTAAAAAAATAGGTGGATGTCTGACAAATCGGAGTTATCAGGGCATCTCGTACATCTCGGCGTCCAGTTCTCTCACCTATGAACAAAGACAGCAAAGCACAAGCAGCACAAGTACAAACTGGTTTTATGAATTGTTCAGATGCACACAATAAATTAAAATCCACTTACAAAGCAAAGCATGAGAACAATGGCATCCAACAAGATCCTCAATCACAATTCCATAAACAGACCCCCACAGTACAAGCAAATTCAATTCCACAATTTGGAACATTGCAGAGGGGGATGACTGAGAAGCTGCATTGTACATTGTTTTGGAGCTGGAGTCTCCCTGACTATCATTGACAGCTAAAGATGACTACTGGACAACTTGGCAAGCAGGCCAGATTCAAGGAAACATTAGCTTCACACTGAATGGGCTCAGTCACATGATCATCCTGAATTTTACTTCTGAATATCATGCCAGAATAATTTTTTTAAAACATTCCAGCTGATATCTGGCTTCAGAATTCATCATCTGATATCATACCAGAGTATTTTTTTCTCAACATTCCAGCTGATATCTGGGTTCAGAATCCATCATCTGAGATCATACCAGAGTCATTTTTTCAACATTCCAGCTGACATCTGACTTCAGAATTTATCATCTGAACAGACAATTCAGCTGCATAAATAACCCTAGTATACAGTATTAGGATCTTTCCTCAATGCCATAGAAAGAAGATGGCAGACCAAGCGAGTTGCATAATCTCAAATTCCACTGATCTAGACAGACACATCTCCTCGTTGCCAAGAACGTGTCCACTGTTCCTCTCTTCTATCATAGACAACACAAATGAGGAGTCCTTGGAAAGCATGGAAAACGATTCAAGACTATTTCTCTGGACTTTTTCTGGCAAACAAAACTAGCACGGCGGAAATTTGACTTCGGTACGACAGAGAGAGAAAGAGAGAAAACGCACCGCCATGGACCGCAAGCGTGCCTCTCGTCATCGGCTTCGATTTCTCCACAGGTAGAGAGCCGTTGTTACAAGAAGGGGTTGTTGTTGTTGCTGCGATGGCCTGTGACAGCAGCGTGGAGTCGATGACAAAAGTACTAGTGGCTGCTGCTCCTCCATCTGCCGCGTGTGCAGACGACCCTAACTGTTGCTGAGCTTCGAGAACAACTGCTGACTGCGGTAAGGTGGAGATAGCAGCATCCAAAGATGGACGATCCGTGGCCGAAGCCGCCACTACCTGTGCAACACCGATGTTGCTGCAATTACGACGTGCCTTGATACTCAACTGACGCACAATGTTGGGAGGGAGTCGAGGGATGCGGGGAGGACGCAAGAAACCATTTGATGACAAGTCAAAACCGGATGATCTCTTCCCGCCGCCACCAAAACCACCAGAAGATGGAGGAGCATTAGTCTTGGTGGAAGATGCTCCAGAAGCATCAGGCCTACAATCATGGCATCCCCCTACTCCTAATCCTACTCCGGGCAGCATTGATGTCGCTGCTGCTCCTGCCTGCAGTATACAAACCGTGGCCATTGCAGAAAAGATTTGTTGTTTTCTCCTGTGCTTTCTCTTTCTTCTCGCCAACTTCCGCCGGTTTTCCAACTAAAAACTTGCCGTTCTTCCGTCTTCTTCTTCAAATCGAAAGCAACCACGGAGAGAAGAGCCGCAGTTTGTAAACTACCGCAACAGGAACAAAACTCCAAACCCTCGCAGCGACGTCAGTGGCGCCCGTGCAATATCCTCCGGCAAACTGCAACAGTCACAAAGCTCCTCGCGCGCAGGTAGGCAGGAAGCAGGCGCTCTCTGCAAACACGCCCACCGGTGAGCGCCGCTCTCGGTGATCACATTATCGTGCAAAAACTATCCCTTCGTGGATGATAAACGTCGTCAGGGATGCTGATGATGATGATGATGATGAGGCGACGGGCCGCCCCTGGCGGTGAACAGATTATCCTGCCTAAACTCTCCCTTTATGGATGATAAATGTCGTCAGGGATGCTGATGATGATGATGATGATGAGGCGACGGGCCGCCCCTGGCAGTGAACGGATTATCGTGCCGAAACTCTCCCTTTATGGATGATAAATGTTGTTAACGAGGATGATGGTACGACGAAGAAGATGCGAGCGTCGACGCGGTCATCAGATTATCGTTCAAAAACTCTCCCTTTCTGGATGATAAATGTCGTCAACCAGGATGGATGATACTTCGGAAGATGATGAAGAGGCGAGCGCCCCTCAGATTGATTATCGTGTAAAAACTCTTCCTTTATGGATGATAAATGTCGTCAAGGATGATGGATGATACTTCTGAAGACGATGAAGATGAAGAAGCAACCGCGAGTCCCACTGAAGTTTGATCAGATTATTATGCCAAAACTCTTCTTTTATGGATGATAAAAGTCGACACGGATGGTTGCACTTTTGAAGATGAAGAAAATGATGAGGGGGGGGGGGGAAAAGGGGGGCCCAGGGCGCTAAGATTTATCGGGAAAAACTTTCTTTTTATGGATGTTTAATTTTTTCAACGAATTTTTTTT
>Ga0116227_10006246_pt1 | contig 24322 bp, 16 predicted proteins | sample S1TSphgellanicum_FD_89693 | JGI IMG/M metagenome (GOLD analysis project Ga0116227, IMG submission 89693) | Host-associated microbial communities from peat moss isolated from Minnesota, USA - S1T2_Fb - Sphagnum magellanicum MG | ecosystem: Host-associated > Plants > Peat moss > Unclassified... | reverse complement strand
TTGCCAACTTTAGACCTTGCCAATTTTGGTCTTTCTGATGCAGATTTAGAAACTGTATTTAATTCAGGTGTTGAAATAGGCATTGGTGCAGCAAAGCTTAAAGATATTGTTGACTTTTTAAAACAAACCTACGCACATTCTATTGGTGCTGAATTTAAATTTTTACGTACACCCGAAGTGCTGAACTGGATTCAGCAAAAAATGGAAAGCGCACGTAATACACCTAACTTTTCTATTGAAGAGAAAAAGCGTATCCTTAGAAAGCTGAATGAAGCGGTGAGTTTTGAGAACTTTTTGGGGACTAAGTTTCTAGGCCAAAAACGTTTCTCATTGGAGGGGGCAGAAGCTTTAATTCCTGCCCTTGATTCAGTGATTGAAAAAGGTGCAGAGCTGGGCATTGAAGAATTTGTAATTGGTATGGCACACCGTGGCCGTTTAAACGTACTGGCCAATATCATGCAAAAAACATATAAAGATATTTTTGCCGAATTTGAAGGTAAGAGCTATAATCCGGATACCCCTTTTGGTGGTGATGTGAAATATCACTTAGGTTATTCTACAGATGTAACAACCAATGCAGGTAAAAGTGTTCACTTAAGCCTTTGCCCTAATCCATCCCACTTAGAAACGGTTGATGGTGTGGTTGAAGGAATGAGCCGTTCAAAAATTGATTTTAAATATGGCGGAGACAACAGCCGTTTAGCACCAATATTAATCCACGGCGATGCTTCTGTAGCCGGTCAGGGCATTGTTTATGAAGTGATTCAAATGGCCGGACTTGAGGGGTATAAAACAGGTGGTACCATCCACTTGGTGATTAATAACCAGATTGGCTTTACCACAAACTATAAAGATGCCCGTACCAGTACCTATTGTACCGATATTGCTAAAGTAACATTATCTCCAGTATTTCACGTAAATGGTGATGATCCGGAAGCTTTGGTTTATGCCATTAATTTGGCTATGGAATACCGTCAGAAATATAAAAATGACGTTTTTATCGATATTCTCTGCTATCGCCGTTTTGGGCACAATGAATCTGATGAACCTAAGTTCACACAGCCTTTGTTGTATAAAACAATTGAAAAACACCCTAATCCAAGGGAAATATATATTGATCAATTAACAAAAGAAGGTAAGCTGGAAGCTGGCTTGGCAAAAGAAATGGAAAAAGATTTCCGTGGAATTTTGCAGGAGCGCCTAAACGAAGCGAAAGAGTTTGTTGCAACAAATAATGAAGTAAAATTTGGCGGTGCTTGGTCAGATCTTCGGATTGCAACCCCGCAAGATTTCGAGGTTTCTCCAAATACTTCAGTTAAAAAATCTACCTTATTAGAAATCGGTAAACGCATTACCACTTTACCATCAAATAAAAAGTTTTTCAAAAAAATCGAAAAATTGTTTGCTGAGCGTACTAAAATGGTTAATGAAACCAATGTTTTTGATTGGGCAATGGGCGAGCAGTTGGCTTATGGTACTTTGTTATCAGAAGGTAAGCGTGTTCGTTTAAGTGGGCAGGATGTAGAGCGTGGAACTTTTTCTCACCGCCATGCGGTATTAACTTTAGAAGACAGCGAGGAAGAATACGTACCATTGGCAAATATTTCAGATCAACAGGCTCCATTTGATATTTATAATTCGCACTTATCAGAATACGGGGTTTTAGGTTTTGAATATGGTTATGCAATGGCAAATCCGAACGCATTGACCATTTGGGAAGCACAATTTGGTGATTTCTTTAATGGAGCGCAAATTGTTGTAGATCAGTATATCGCAAGTGCAGAAACGAAGTGGCAGCGTGAAAATGGTTTGGTTGTGCTGTTGCCTCATGGATACGAAGGCCAGGGACCTGAACACTCTTCAGCACGTATTGAACGCTTTATGGAACTTTGTGCAGATTATAATATGCAGGTAACCAATTGTACAACCCCTGCAAACTTTTTCCACGTTTTACGCCGTCAGTTTAAACGCGATTTCCGTAAGCCTTTAATTGTATTTACACCAAAAAGCTTACTGCGCCATCCTAAATGTGTAAGTCCGTTATCAGATTTTACAGAAGGAGGCTTTAAAGAGGTAATTGACGATGTGAATGTAAAAGCGGCAGAAGTAAAACGGGTAGTATTCTGCAGTGGTAAAATTTATTATGAACTACTGGAAAAACAACAGGCAGATCAGTTAAAGCATGTTGCCATAGTACGTTTAGAGCAATTGTACCCTACACCAATTGCACAGATGGAAGCTATTAAGGCTAAGTATAAAAATGCTGACAGTATTTACTGGGTACAGGAAGAGCCTGAAAATATGGGCGCATGGCCATATTTGTTCCGTAGATTATATAAAACAGCATTAAAAGGTATTGATGTAATTTCAAGAAGAGAAAGCAGCAGTACGGCTACTGGTTTTGCAAAACAGCACGCCAACCAACAGGCCTATATTTTAGCTAAAGCCTTGGAGGTACCAGTAACAGAAGAGATAAAAGAGATTGCTAAAAAAGCAACAAAAAAATTGGTTCAAATAGATTAATTGAGGTTAGATACAAAAGGTTGGATGCAGGCATTAGCAATTTAAAACATTCAACTTTAGGTATTAAACTTTTAAAACATATTAACAACAAGAAAATACAATATTAAAAACATGAGTTTAGAGATAAAAGTTCCACCAGTAGGTGAGTCGATAACCGAAGTTGTTTTATCACGCTGGATAAAAAACGATGGCGATGTTGTTGAGATGGATGAAGTTATTGCCGAATTAGAATCGGATAAGGCAACATTTGAATTAACTGCAGAACAAGCCGGAACTTTAAAAACAATAGCAGCTGAAGGTGATACTTTAGCAATCGGCGCAGTCGTATGTAAAATTGAAGATGGTGGCGCAGTTGCTAGTCCTAAGTCAGAAGTTGAAAGTCCTAAGTCTGATGCGCAAGCTCCTGCAGCAGTAGCAGAGGCACCTAAGGCCACCGATGTTGGAGTGCCCGCTAAGGACTCTTACGCAAGCGGAACCCCATCACCAGCTGCGGGTAAAATTCTTGCAGAAAAAGGAATTGATACGAGTGCTGTAAAAGGTACGGGTGTTGATGGGCGTATTACAAAAGAAGATGCCGTTAAAGCTGAAGCGGGTACAAAATTAGAAGCTCCGAAAGCAGCAAATGCTCCAGTACCAGTTTCTGTGCCAGCTGGAAGCCGCAGCGAGCGCCGTGAAAAAATGTCTCCTCTACGTAAAACAGTTGCTAAACGTTTAGTTGCCGTTAAAAATGAAACCGCTATGCTCACCACATTTAATGAGGTGAATATGAAGCCAATCATGGATCTGCGTGCAAAATATAAAGATCAGTTTAAAGAAAAACACGGTGTTGGTTTAGGCTTTATGAGTTTTTTCACAAAAGCTGTTACTGAAGCCCTGAAAGAATTTCCTGCAGTTAACGGACGCATTGATGGTGAAGAAATTGTATACAATAACTTTGCTGATATATCGATAGCAGTTTCGGCTCCAAAAGGTTTAGTTGTTCCGGTAATACGCAATGCAGAAAGCCAATCATTAGCTGAGATTGAAAAGTCAGTTTTGGCTTTAGCATTAAAAGCACGTGACGGAAAATTAACAATTGAAGAAATGACCGGTGGAACATTCACGATTACTAATGGTGGCGTATTTGGTTCAATGATGTCAACTCCAATTATCAATGCACCACAATCGGCCATTTTAGGTATGCACAATATTGTTGAACGTCCTATTGCTGAAAAAGGTGAGGTTGTGATCCGACCGATGATGTATGTTGCTTTATCATATGACCATAGAATTATTGATGGACGTGAGTCTGTTGGATTCTTGGTGAGGGTTAAGCAATTACTAGAAGATCCAGCTAGACTTTTATTGGGCATTTAACAGTTAAATGATTAAAATACAAACCTTCAGGCTATTCCCTGAGGGTTTTTTTTATGCTTTTTAAATTTAGATTCGTAAATTATATGTTAACTTAAGATTAAGCTTAAATATTTTATTGTTTTTCTGTTAATTTAGCCCAACACAGATAAAACCGATTTTAAATGAGAAAGTTAATAATTGCAACTTTTTTAAGTCTTGCATTTTGTCAGTTATCCGCGCAAACACAACATCATAATGCAGGCTGGCTAATGATGGTCAACAACACCAAGTTTAACAGTAAGCTGGGAATGCAGTTTGATTTTCAACTGCGTTCAAGCGATCAATGGGATCATGTTCGAAATGTATTGATCAGGCCAGGCTTAACCTACTTTATTAATGATAAACAGAACTTAACTCTTGGTTATTTATTTCAAAATACATTTATTCCAAATGGAAGTTTCTCCAGTATTAATTTACATGAACAGCGTATATTTGAACAATATGTGTACGCGCACAAAATAAAATCTATTTTTGCTTCGCATAGGGTTAGGCTAGAACAGCGGTTCATTGAGCGTAATGGCAATCCTGATTTGTTTGCACAGCGTTTCCGTTATTTTATCCGCTTAATACAGCCATTACAAAAAGCGCAACCTGCTTTTACTAAAGGCGCATTCGTTGCTTTACAGAATGAATTTTTTCTGAATGTTCAAAACAAAGACCAGCTGAACAAAAATATTTTTGATCAAAACCGTGCTTATCTCGCGCTGGGGTACCGTTTTTCTAAACAGCTTGATGTAGAAGCGGGCTATTTAAACCAAACTATAAAAGGTATAAGCCATAATACGATAAATAATGTAGTACAATTTGCACTATATACCAGATTTTAACTGGAAAGGGTCATATTTTGCTAAGAATATTTATAAAAGTGTTAAGGACTATTGTAAATGCTGTACATTTTTATTCCCTTTGTGCCAATGAAACAATTATATATACTTCTATTGGTGCTTTTTTTTGGCGATCAAATACAGGCACAGGAAAATGTAGTTAAGGGTACAGGTGTTCCAACCTCAAAAAGTCTATTTAATCCAGAACATACAAGAAACTTTTCACGTAAGGGCAACTTCTTTTTCCATTGGGGATACAATCATTCCTGGTATGCAAAAAGCGATATTAAATTTACAGGACCAAACTATGATTTTACTTTAAAAGATGTCGTTGCACATGACAGGCAATCAAAATTGAGTTGGGACTATCTCAACCCAGGGTTAATTACGGTTCCTCAGTATAACATTCGTTTTGGTTATTTTATTAAAGATAACTATAGCGTTTCCATTGGTTGGGACCACATGAAATATGTAATGGATATTCCTCAAACGGTTGCCGTTACCGGACACATAGGTGCTAATATTTCTCAGCCAAATGTACCAACCGGAAGTTTAGCGGGAGACTACAATGGGCAAAATATTAATGTTAAAGAAAATATGCTTACCTATGAGCATACTGACGGATTCAATTATGCAAATATAGAATTTGAACGTTATGATGATATCTGGGTTGCACCGGGTGGCAATACTTCTTTAACTTTAGAAACTGGTTTAGGCGGTGGGTTAATTATACCACGTTCTGATGTTCGTTTATTTGGATTGGGCAGAAATAACCACTGGAATATTGCCGGTTACGGAGTTTCAGTAAAAGCTGGTCTTAAGTTTTATATTTGGAAACATATTTACCTGCAAAACACCACTAAACTTGGTGCAACAGATCTGAAAACCATTCACACCACCGGTTGGGATGAATATGACAAAGCAAGTCAGAAAATAAATTATATAGAAAACTTAACAGTTTTAGGCTTTCAGTTTTAATCATTCTATGAAACAAAGTTTTAAAATCTGTCAGAGATGAGCACAAAAAAACGCCTGTATTATACAGGCGTTTTTTTGTGATAGGTTATGCTACATTTTGGTAACCTGACCTGAGCCGATCACTGTTTTGTCAACCTTTGCATTTCCATAATAATTTACATTGCCCGAACCACTAATAAAGGCGCTAATATTATTTTCGGCATATATAGTTAGGTTTCCGGAACCGCTAATTCTTGTAGAAAGTGTTTTAACTTTAAAGTTTTTTCCTGCAAAACTGCCCGATCCACTTAAGGTAACATCTGCACTTTCAGCACTTCCGCTTAAGTTAAAACTGCCCGATCCGGAAAGCATTCCGGTCAATTTACCAACATCTGCACTAGCTTTTATACTCCCTGAACCACTAATTGTTAAGGTAAGGCTGTTGGCACTAATTGTACTGTTTACTACAATACTGCCAGAACCGCTCATGGTAATGCTTTTTAATACTTTTGCCGTAACATAAGCCGTTATTTTTTTGTTTTCATATTTCTTTTCCCAGCTTTTCCAGCTATTTTCTGGACGGATAATTAAAATGCCACCCCTAACTTCGGTAACTAGGGTTGCAATCGCATCTTCGTCGCCTTCAAATCTTAAGCTTTCGGTGTTGCCCAATTTAACGACAACATTTATTGGACCTCCAGCCACCAAACCAGTAAAATCTTTAACAGCCCTTTCATCAGTAGGGTTTTTTACTTTTTTAAGAATTTTTGCCTGTGCTGTAAAATTTACAGCTAAAAATGCCGTTGCAATGAGCATCAATAATATTTTTTTCATGGTATAATTTTGTGTTTCATCATTAGACGTTATTTGGACTAAAATGTTGCGTGCATGCATTAAAAAAGAAATTTATACTTTGCTCATGTTCACATAAAAATTAGGGTCGAGCTTAAAATTTCCGTTATGTATACCCCTTCCAATTTTTATCTCTTTCCAATTGTTAGATGGTGATAAGAAAGTAAAAGAACCTTTTTTTAAAGTAACCTTTATAGGCATATTAAAATTTTTAACATCTGTTACCCACCTATAAGATAATACAGCTCCTTTAATTTTATATTCAAAGGTAGGAATTTGAGTATGACGTAGATACTGATCAAAAATCTTATTTAATTTTAGTCCGCTTTGTTGGGCAATATAGTTTTCTATTTCAGCGGTAGTAACTGTTTTATGATAAAATTTTGCATTTAAGCCTCTTAAAATCTTTCTGAACTTTTCATCATTATGAATTAACTGGCGTATAATATGGATCATATTTGCACCTTTATAATACATATCTCCTGACCCTTCTTTGTTTACGCCGTAAGGACCGATGATGGGTTTATCATTTTGTATGTTTTTACGTATTCCGATTACATATTCAGTACCTGCCAGCTTATTCTGTTGGCATTCAGTAAACAGCGCTTCAGAATAATTTGTGAAACTTTCATGAATCCACATATCGGCAATGTCTTTACTGGTAATGTTATTGCCAAACCATTCATGGCCACTTTCATGTACGGTAATAAAATCCCATTTTAAACCATGGCCGGTACCGCTTAAATCCTTGCCTAAATAACCTTCTTTAAACTCATTTCCATAGGCTACAGCACTTTGATGCTCCATTCCTAAATAAGGTGCCTCAACCAGTTTATATCCATCTTTATAAAATGGATAAGGACCAAACCAATATTCGAAACATTTCAACATAGGTTTTACATCAGCATCCCAATGTGGCCGGGCTTTGGCACTATCAGTTTTAAGTGACCAATAATCAATACTTAATTTGCCTTTTTCACCGATATATTCATCTTGCCAATGCGCATATTTGCCAATATAAAAACTTACATCGTAGTTGTTAATTGGACTGCCAATAAACCAGTCATATTTGGTATAACCATCTGTTTGTGCAGTTGTATTTCTCAATCGGCCATTTGAGATGCCCATTAATCCTTTGGGGATGGAAATGCTCACCTGCATACTGTCTACTTCATCGCTTTGGTGATCTTTATTTGGCCACCATACACTTGCGCCCAACCCCTGGCAGGCGACAGAGACCCAGGGATTTCCGAGGGCATCTTGTTTAAATACAAAACCACCATCCCAAGGTGCTCTATTGGCTACTACCGGCTTACCTGAGTAAAAAACGGTAAACTGATCCTTACTTCCTTTTTTAATGGTTTTTGGAAAAGTAATAAATACGGCGTTAAATTCACGGCGGTAGGGCAGTGTTGCACCTTGATAAATAATCTTATCAATATTCAGGTTTGCAAAAAGGTCAAACTGAAGTTTGTTGAAATCTTGAGTGGCTGTATAAAAAAATGTGTTGCTGCCAGAGATGAAACGTTGATCAATGTTTATTTTAACATCTAGATGGTAAAAATTTATATCATAGCAGGTACGCAAAGGGGTTAATGTTCCGCGTAAGCTATCTGCTTTGGTATTGATCTCTTTTTTGCCAAGCAATTGAGCATTGAGCATACTGTTGCTTAATGCTAAAATGAATATCAAGATAAATGTTTTCATATAGGCTGTTAGTTCTGTGTTTAAGTCGTATTTATTTGTTTAAAACAGAAACGGTTATAAATGAACTATTAAATGTATCGTGGTAAATTTTATGCGTTGCTTTTTTAAAATCACCGGCTTCTGCTTCATAAATATTCATAAACTGTTGCGGATTTCGGTCGGCCAATGGGAACCATGTGTTTTGGATCTGGATCATGATGCGGTGACCTTTTTTAAAAGTGTGTGCAATATCAGGTAAAGTGTAGTTTACTTTGGTAATGGCTCCAGGTACAAATGGTTCAGGTTTTTCAAAACTATTGCGGTATTTTCCTCTCATAATTTCACCACGAACCAGCATTTGATAACCGCCCATAACTAAATTTTGTGGATTAGGTATAGGATTAGGTGCATTTTCAGGGTAAACGTCTATTAATTTAACTACATAATCTGCATCTGTTCCAGTTGTAGACACCACGAGATTTGCTAAAACAGGGCCTGTTAGGGTAACATCGTTAGTTAGCGGATCTGTTTGGTAAGTCATAACATCCGGGCGTCTGCTGGCAAATCTTTGATCATCAATCATATATTCACGGCTTCTTTTTGTTTGCACTCCATCCTGATAAGGTACAGGATGATTGGGGTCACTTACATATTCATCCCAGCTGTCTGTACGGCCTACTTTTTCAAATGCCAATTTTCCATCAGGTTGCAGGTATAAGTTTTTTGTTTCAGTTTCTTTTGGTGGCCAGGCATCAAACTTACTCCAGGTATTGCTGCCTGTTATAAAAATATTAGCTTCGGCAGGTTTAAAATCTCCTTCATTTTTAAGATAATACTTAAAAAAAGGCAATTCAAAATTTTGTTGGTAATAGGTACTCGTTTCTTGCCCAAATTGAATATCACCAAAGCTGCTTCCTGTACTGCGTACCCAGCCTCCGTGGTACCAGGGACCGGCTACCAATATATTGTTTGCTGTAGGATTTTGTTTTTCAATGGCTTTGTAAGTGGCAAAAGTTCCATATGCGTCTTCAGCATCAAAAAAACCACCCACTACCATTACGGCAGGTTTAACTTGTGTGAGGTGTGGCAATATTAGCCGGGCACGCCAAAAGCTGTCTAAGTTGGGGTGTTCAAATAAATTGTTCCAAAACTTAACATTATTAGCAAAGTACTTTTCTTTTAAATCTTTAACTGAGCCTGATTCTAAATAAAACCTGTATAGATCTGGTGTTGGAAATTTGAAGCTTTTTGGCCCTTGGTCGGGTGTAATAGGCTTTGGTCTTGGTACACCAAAAGTAGACATGAAACTAAAAGCATCCATTAAAAAAAGCGTTCCTCTATGATGGAAATCATCCCCAATAAACCAATCGGTAACGGGTGCCTGTGGCGATACCGCTTTTAAGGCTGGATGTGCATTTGGTAGGGCTGTAGTTGCATAAAAACCGGGATAAGAAATGCCGTATAAACCAGCTTTCCCATTATTGTTTTCAACGTTTTTGATTAGCCATTCAATTGTATCGTAAACGTCTGTGCCTTCATCAATCGAATTTTTGCTTTTTCGATCTGCTAATTGTGGTCTAATATCTTCAAAATTGCCCTCACTCATCCATTTGCCCCTTACATCCTGATAAACAAAAATAAATCCTTCCCTCATCACTGCAGGGAAATTGCCCAAACTCGTTTTGTATTTATCTGCTCCATAAGGAGCAACAGTATAGGGCGTTCGGTTAATCAGAAAAGGATATTTTTTATTTTTATTTTTAGGAATATAAATAGAGGTGAATAATCTAATGCCATCGCGCATTGGAATCTGGCGTTCTATTTTCGTGTAGTTTTCTCTTACAAAAATTGAATCTGCCTGTTGGGCAAATAATTCATGACTTAACAAAGTGCAAAAGAATACAATATAGACTTTTATTAATTTCATTTGAATAGGTTTAAATAATAATGTTTAAATATAGAGATAAGGCGCTAATCATTCTGTAATAAACAAAGGATTTTAATAATTTTTAATCGTCATGACTGTATCAAAATTTTGTTAAAAAATGTTAAGGGATAATCTTTTACGTGTTTTTACCGTCCTATATACAATTGATTTAAATACAATAAAATGAATGGGTTATTAAGTAAGGGATTGGTTGTATTTGCTGCAGCAGCAATATTAACAACTTTAAATGTAAGCTCTGTTTCTGCACAAAGATCAAGCAGAGGCGGAGGGGGTAGTGTAAGTGGTGGAAGATCCGGTTCTATCGGATCATCAAGAGGAGGAGGTTCAATATCTAGACAGCCCTCTGTACAGTCACCGTCCAATAGAGGTACAAGTAGTTACAGGCCGGGTTCAAATATCAGTCGTCCATCGTCAGTAAGGCCTGTACATCCAAGTTACAGTAGGCCAGCTTATCGTCCAGGTGGTTGGTATAATAGGCCAGGCTATCATTATCGTCCTGGTTATGGTAGGCCATATTATGGATATTACAGCTACTACAGGCCTTTTATAGGTTTCCGTTTAAGTGTATTGCCATATGGTTATTATCCATTTTACTTTGGAGCTAACCAGTTTTATTATTCTGGAGGCTTGTTTTATAGACAATATGAAAACAGCTATGAAGTGGTTGTGCCACCGGTAGGAGCAGAGGTGCCGAATTTGCCCTCAGATGCGCAGCAAGTTACAATTAATGGACAAACCTTTTATGAATATAAAGGTGTTTATTATACACAAAGCATAAATGCCGATGGAAAAACCATTTATGTGGTTGCAGGTAAAGATGGTGTTTTAAATACCAGTGATGGTCCGGTTGATACGCATCAAATTGGTGATGTAATTAACCAGTTGCCTGAGGGCAGCAGAGCGGTGATTATTAAAAATGAAAAATATTTTGTTTCACCTGATGAAGTGTATTATGAGGAAGTAACAGGTAATAACGGTACAAGCTATCGTGTTATAGGAAAGCTATAATTGTGTTATCTTGATTTTAGCCCTTAAGAATTTAAATTCTTAAGGGCTTTTTTTGTTGCAAATGCGATGTAATTATATATATTTTTACAACCTAATTGAATGAAATTGAAAAGAGCTTTTTGTAAAATTAATATACTGTACCTTGGTCTAGCATTGTTGTTTGCATCCTGTTCCAGTACTAAATTTAATGCATTAAAACCACGCGAAAAGCAAATAACTGCAATTAAGTTTTTAGATGAATATATACTGCCCAGTAATTTAAAATTTAAAAATACAATTGTAGGCGGTTTATCCGGAATCGATTATGATTCAAAACAGAACCAATATTTCATGATCAGCGATGATCCCTCACAGTATAGTCCTGCAAGAATTTATACAGCTAAAATAATTGTTGGTGATTATAAAATAGATACCGTTCAGTTTACAGATGTAAATTTTATTCTTCAGGAAAACGGGACCCGGTATCCCAAATATGCCTATGGAAAAAATTCTAAGGCTGATGGAGAATCTGTACGGTACAATCCCAAAAATCATCAGCTGATCTGGAGCAACGAAGGCGAACGGTTATACCGCACTACAGATACCACTTTGGTTCAGCCTGCACTCACTTTTATTGAGGTTTCAGGAAAATATATTGATACGATTCCACTGCCCCAAGGCTTTCATTTTACTAAAACGGAAAATGGCCCGCGTAAAAATGCTTTATTTGAAGGACTAACCTATGCAGATAATTATACTACTTTATATGCAAGTTTGGAAGAACCAAGATATGAAGATGGCCGGCCGGCCGATTATAATTTTGAGGGTGCATTGACACGGATATTAAAATTTGATATAGCCAGTAAAAAGAATGTTGCACAGTATGCCTATAATTTGGGTGCCATTCCTGTGAAACCAACAGAGGTTAACAGTTGGAATGTTAATGGAATTTCAGAAATCCTATCTGTAAATAACCATACACTTTTGGTTATGGAAAGGGCCTGGGCTAAAGGTCATGATGACCATACATTTGTAAAAATTTTTCTGGTTGACTTAGCCGATGCAGAAAATCAAATTCATAATCCTTCATTTTTAAAAAAAGTGCCTAAACCTTTAAAAAAGAAATTACTGTTTGATTTTGATAGCCTTAAAATGCATATTGACAATTTAGAAGGCGTAACTTTTGGCCCCAAACTTCCAAATGGGCACGATACATTAATTTTTATAGCTGATGATAATTTCTCTAAGGACCAGAAAGCACAGGTACTGCTGTTTGAAGTTATACCTTAATTAGATTTATCATTTAGGCTTTATATCGTGTATTAAAGACGATATTCTAAGCCTAGGCTCCTTTTACCTTAAACCTTTTTTAATTACCTTTGAATAATCAAAAATACCAAGAAATTATGCAATACGATGTCGTTGTTATCGGTTCAGGGCCGGGCGGTTATGTTGGCGCAATCCGTTGTGCCCAGTTAGGCTTAAAAACTGCAATTATAGAAAAATACAAAACCTTTGGAGGTACCTGCTTAAATGTGGGCTGTATTCCATCAAAAGCTTTATTGGATTCATCAGAACATTATCACAATGCTGCTCATACCTTTACAACCCATGGAATTAATTTAAAAGACCTCAAGGTTGATATGAAACAGATGATTGCACGTAAAGATGATGTTGTTGCTCAAAATACGGCAGGTATTACCTATCTGTTCAAGAAAAATAAAATCGATTCTTTTGAAGGCGTTGGGTCTTTTGTTGATAAAAACACCATTCTGGTTACTAAGGCAGATGGTTCTACTGAAACATTAAGCGCTAAGAATGTAATTATTGCTACAGGCTCTAAACCAACCGCATTGCCATTTTTGCCGATCGATAAAAAACGAATTATTACTTCTACTGAAGCCTTAAATATTAAAGAAGTGCCTAAAACCATGGTTGTTATTGGTGGTGGAGTTATTGGATTGGAATTGGGTTCAGTTTATGCGCGTTTAGGTACTAAGGTATCTGTTGTAGAATTTCTACCTTCCATTATCGGTACTATGGATGCCGGCTTAGGGAAAGAACTTCAGCGTGTACTCAAAAAATCATTGGGTATGGAATTTTACATGGGCCATAAAGTAACAGGAGCAACCGTAAAAGGTAAAACGGTAACGGTAACTGCTGATACTCCAAAAGGGGAAAGTATTAAGCTTGATGCTGATTACTGTATTGTTGCAGTTGGCAGAACAGCTTATACGGATGGCTTGGGATTGGATAAGATTGGAATTACCGTTGAAGAAAGAGGAAAGAAAATTCCGGTAAATGATCATTTAGAAACAGCCGTAAAAGGTGTTTATGCAATTGGCGATGTAATTACGGGCGCAATGTTGGCCCATAAGGCAGAAGATGAAGGTACTTTTGTTGCCGAAACCATTGCGGGTCAAAAACCACACATCAACTATAATTTAATTCCTGGCGTTGTTTATACCTGGCCTGAAGTCGCATCTGTAGGTCAAACAGAAGAACAGCTTAAAGAAAAAGGCGTAAAATATAAAACCGGTTCATTTCCATTTAAAGCAAGTGGACGTGCAAAAGCCAGTATGGATACAGATGGTTTTGTGAAGGTTTTGGCAGATGCCACTACAGATGAAGTTTTAGGTGTCCATATGATTGGCCCACGTGCGGCAGATATGATTGCTGAAGCCGTTATTGCAATGGAATTCCGTGCTTCTGCTGAAGACATTGCCCGTACCTGCCATGCGCACCCGACTTATACCGAAGCGATAAAAGAAGCTGCACTAGCTGCAACGGATAACAGAGCAATACATATTTAACTCATATTTTTAATGGAGTGATTTAAGAGCCTGCAGTTTTGCAGGCTCTTTTGTTTTTATAGCATTGAAAGTGCAGATGACCAATGCCTCTATGCTGAAGTTTTAACATGATTTATTTATTATATCCATATGATAAAACGCGCTTTATATTTCCGATTGATTTGAGGAACTTTGTAGCACTTTCCCGTTCATATTAAAAATTACATTTTGGAAGAAATAAATACCACTGAGGTTCATACGAATACAGCTATAAAAAATCCTGTACCTCCAAAAAGTACGCCAAACCGAATCCGCTTAGCGGTTTCTCTTTTTTATTTCGGACAAGGAATTGCATTTGCATCATGGGCCAGCAGAATCCCGGATATTAAGCACAGCTTAAGTCTTACTGACGGTGCACTGGGCAGTATACTTTTGGCTTTGCCGTTAGGACAATTGGTAACCATGCCGATCTCTGGCCGTTTAGTAACAAAATATGGGAGTAAAAAGATATTATCTTTAACGGCACCTTTATATGTACTGGCGCTTTCCAACTTGGGTTTGGCTACAGCACCCTGGCATTTAGCAGTTTTTTTATTTCTTTTTGGTATAATAGGTAATATGTGCAACATTGCGGTGAATACGCAAGGGGTTGAGGCTGAAAAACTGTTTGGGAGACCCATCATGACTTCTTTTCATGGTGCATGGAGTATTGCCGGATTTACTGGTGCACTTGTTGGCCTGCTTATGGTTAATTTTCAGGTTGTTCCCTATTATCACTTTTGGATTATAGCAGTTTTAATTTGGATTAATGTTTTTATCAATCATAAGCATTTAGTTCCAGGAAAAGGTGCTGTTACGGAGCGCAAACCAAAACTGTTTGTAAAGCCAGAGGGCGTTCTGCTTCAGTTGGGTATTATTGGTTTCTGCAGTATGGCAACAGAAGGAGCCATGTTTGACTGGAGTGGTGTATATTTTAAAGAAATAGTGAAAGCACCAGAATCGCTGGTTATTTTAGGCTATGCATCTTTTATGGTGATGATGGCTGCCGGCAGATTTCTGGGCGATTCAATTATTGTTAAACTGGGACGGAAAAGAACCATGCAGTTTAGTGGCTTAATCATCTCAACCGGCATGTTTATTTCTGTGTTTTTTCCTTATATCATTACTGCCACATTAGGTTTTATGTTGGTGGGCATTGGCGTTTCCAGTATCGTACCAACAGTATACAGTGTTGCAGGCAAAAATGGAAAAGTATCTGCAGGAATGGCCCTGGCAATGGTATCTAGTGTTAGTTATCTGGGCTTTTTGATGGGGCCTCCTTTAATTGGGTATATTTCTGCTTTATCCAGCCTCCAATATTCATATGCTGTAATTGGATGTTTTGGTCTGTTTATCACCTTTATTGTGGCTAAGATTAGGGCAATTGATTAACGTTTGAGATTGTTTCACTCCTTGTAATGACGCGTGATTTTGATCAGAGATAATAGTGAATTAAGTCGGTAAATAAATTCCTTTCTTGAGATTGTTCCGTTCCTTGCAATAAGGCTGGGTTTTACGCCATCAGATATATGGTTGAATTGGTTATTAAGAAAGTCTTAGCACTTTAGGTTTCTTCACTCGCAATGACGGGTAATTATATTTCAACAAAAAAGGGAACCTTTTTAAAGGTTCCCTTTTTCATATACATTTGTGCTGTTAATGAATATCATCTAAATCATACTCATGTACGTCTTTGTGGTCATAGGGTTCAACCATAAGCTCATCAATCGTTTTACCTTTTTTATTGAAGCCCAGTCTGTCTAACATCCTATCGAACATTAAATAAACCACGGGTACAACAATTAAGGTTAAGAACAATGAACTGGTTAATCCACCGACAATAACCCAGGCTAAACCATTTTTCCATTCGGCACCTGCACCACTTGCCAAAGCAATAGGAAGCATACCAAAAACCATCGCAATGGTTGTCATTAAGATTGGCCTTAAACGGGCATGGTTGGCTAAAATTAAGGCATCTATAGTTGATTTGCCTTCGGCTTTCATATGATTGGTGAAATCGACCAATATAATTGCATTTTTAGCTACCAGACCCATTAGCATAATTAAACCTAGTATGGTAAAAATACCAATTGAATTATTGGTTAATGCCAATGCCAGTAATGCACCTATTACTGCTAGAGGCAATGAAAACATCACAACCAGTGGATAAATGAAACTATCATAAAGTGCAACCATAATTAAATACACCAAAACAATTGATGCCAATAGCGCAATACCTAAAGTTCCAAAGCCTTCACTTTGGTTTTCTTGGTCACCCGCCCAAGTATAACTTACGCCAACTGGGGCTTTAAGCTTACCGTTATCTTGCAGTTCTTTTAGTTTTTTCTGGAAATCAGCTACCACTGTACCTGTTGGACGTCCAATAGACTGAGCTTTAACAGATACTGAGGTTGATTTATCCAAACGTTCTAACTGACTTGGTCCTGAACCTTCTGTAATGGCCGCAAACTGTGATAATTTAATTTGTGCACCTGCACTGTTTACAAAAATCAAGTTGCGTACATCATCAATGTTTTTACGGTTAAAATCCTGATATTGAATATTGATGTCATATTCATACTCGCCTTTTCTATATTTTCCGTCTGTATTTCCACTAAAAGCTGTTTGCATGGTTGTACCAACAGTTTGCAAAGTTAGGCCCAGTGCCGACATTTTATCGCGGTCTACCTGAACATTAATTTCGGGTGTGCCTTTTTCTACAGATAATTTAATTTCAGTAGCACCTGGAATAGTGGCAAGTACTTTTTGTGCACCTTCAGCATATTTCAAGGCACTGTCTAAATCAGAGCCCATTACCACTAACTGGATAGGCGCATTTTCTGCAATACCTAAAATACTAATTGGTACAGTTTTTACTTTTGCACCTACCAGTTCTTTAGCCAGTGCACGACTCATTTTGGTCGCAAATATATCAGAAGATACACCTGCCCGTTCTTTACGGTCAACCAATTTTACATTGATTTCTGATTTATAAGCAGTAGCCTGTGCCCCGCCAAAATCTCCACTGGCTTGTCCAACTGTTGTAATTAACTGGGTAATTTCTTTTTGTTTAGTCAAAAAAGCCTCAGCTCTCTGCGTAAAGAAATTGGTCTGTTCTAAAGAGGCATCTTTAGGCAGCTCAATTTGTACCAAGAACTCACCTTTATCTGATTTAGGGAAGAATTCTGAACCAATTTGTCCGGTTAATAATAAACCGCATGAGCTGATAAACATTACAAAAACAATAAGCAAAGTCAAAAACTTATGACTTAAAGACCAGGTCAAGATTCCGGTAATCCAATTGGTGAATTTTTTAAGCTGTTTTTCAAACCAAAGAATAAAACGGCCGAACAGGTTTTTGCCTTCAATACGTTCCAATTTACCAAACCTTGAAAACAGAAGGGGTACAATTGTAAATGAAGCCACTAATGAAAGTAAGGTTGCAATAATTACCACCACACAGAACTGGCGCAAAATGTTAGATACCAATCCAGTACTTACTGCGATAGGGAAGAACACCACAACAATTACAAAAGTAATGGAAACAACAGTAAAGCCGATTTCCCGTGTAGCATCAGATGCGGCTCTAACCTTGTTTTTACCCATTTCCATGTGCCGCTGTATATTTTCCAATACCACAATGGCATCATCTACCAGAATACCTACTACGAGCGATAGCCCTAATAGCGACATTAAGTTTAAGGTAAAACCAAAAAGGCTGATCCCGATAAAAGTTGCAATTAAAGAGGCTGGAATGGATACCATTACAATTAATGCATTACGTAAGCTATGCAAGAAGAAAAGCATTACAAAAGCCACCAAAATAACGGCAAGAATTAAATCGTGTATTACGGCATCAGCTGATTCTAATGTAAAAATAGAACTGTCATTTACGATCTTAATGTCTAACTTATCAGTTGCATATTCTTTTTTAAGCTGTTCAATAATTTTATGTACACCTTTACTCACTTCTACTGCATTTGCATCACTTTGTTTAATGATTTGGATGGCAATAGCGCCTTTCCGGTCAATACGGGCTAGCTTTTCTATTTCTTTTTGTGCATCCTGTACATCGGCAACATCACCTAAACGAATTTGGGAGCCTGTTTTTGTAGTGGTCAAAACTAAATTTCTTAATTCATCAATGCTCTTGTATTTTCCTGATAAACGAATTAAAACATCCTGATTTTGAGTTTTAACACTTCCGGTAGGGAAATCTAAATTTGAACTTAAGATCATCTGTTGTACCTGAGGTACTGATAAGTTGTAACCTTGTAATTTATCGGCATCTAATGCAACCTGAATTTCACGTTCAGAGCCTCCAATTAAATTTACCTGAGCAATACCGCTTACCCTCGAAATTACAGGAGCAATCCGTTTGTCAATCAAATCATAAAAGGTAATATCATCCATATTTGCCGATGCAGACATGGTAATTACCGGTAAATCATCTAAAGAGAATTTACTTAGTGATGGTGTTTTAACATCATCAGGCAACTGCGACAAAATTGCATTTACCTTACGTTGAGCATCATTTAATGAGATATCGATATTTGCTTTATCTGTTAAAGTAATGGTTACCGTTGATAAACTTTCGAAAGATACCGAATTGATTTTTTTGATGTTCTCCATCGATGATACCGCATCCTCAATTTTTTTGGTTACGGTATTTTCAACCTCATTTGGTGATGCACCAGGATAAATGGTTGAAATAGATACTACGTTGTTTGAGAATTTAGGAAGTAATTCATACCCCAACGAAAAGTAACTTAATAGCCCAAGTAAAGTAAGTGCGGTAAACACCACAATTACCAGCGAGGGCCTTTTTATAGATATATCTGTTATTTTCATTTTAATTAGTATTGCGTGCTGCGATTGGCATATCGCGACTATAAACTGCCAACTATAAAATATTTGACTTATTTAACGATACTTACCTGAGTACCCTCTGTTAAGTTAATTTGTCCGCTGGTAATTACAGTTTCACCTTCTTTTAAACCATCAAGAATCTCAACATTGTCCCCTAAAATTCGTCCAGATACAACTTTGCGTATTTTTGAAGTGTTGTTTGACTTATCCAGTACAAAAACCTGGTTGCTGCTTACACTGCCTACAAATGAGGTTCGTGGAATAAGGATACTTGGAGTCTGTTTAGGGAAATTGAAAATAGCTGTTCCGTACATACCCGCTTTTAAAGTGTTCTTATGGTTGTTGTCTACTTCAATTTCAATAGGAAAATTTAAAGTTGCATCAGCTTTAGTCGCAATAAAACTTACTTTTCCAGAAAACTTATCGTTAGGGAATACGGAAGATTTTATGTCAATCTGATCACCAACTTTAAGGTTTGCTACCTGTGACTCGTTTACATTTACTTTAAGTTTTAATTTAGAAACATCAACAAGTTCAAATAACTGAGTACCTTGAGCCGTTACAAAAGCACCAACTTCAATATACCTTTTGTTTACAATCCCATTAATTGGAGATTTAATGTTTGCATCACTTAATCTACGTTGAGAAGCCTGTAAGCGTAATTTTGCATTTCTAGTTGCCAATTTAGCCTGGTCTAGCTGCTGTTGCGTTACGCCGCCTGTTTGATAAGAGCTTTGGTACCTGGCTTCATCTTTCAATGCGTTTTGATAGGTTGCCTCAGCAGTTTCTCTGTCCGTATTGATAATTTCAGCATCAATGCGGGCCAAAACCTGGCCTTTGCTTACATGGGCACCTTCATCAACATAAATTGCAGTAACACGGCCTGCATTTTCAGATAGGAAATTAAGCTCTTGTTTAGGTACGAAGTTACCGTTAACACTAAAGTCTAAATCAACCGATATTTTCTCTACCTGTGCAACTCTAACGGCAACAGCGCCACCACCTTCAGCAATGAAAGCCGTTTTTTCTTCGTTTTTCTTCTTGTTGTTTTTTAAAACATAAGCTATTGCACCCAAGGCAACAATAACTACAATAATTATGGTAATTACTTTTTTCATTTCTATTTAACTAGCGATTTAATATTTCCGTTTGATTTTATTAATTGTATTTCGGCTATTTTATAATTTAATAAAGCCTGTGTATAGCTGTTCTGTGCCTGAGTAAGTGAGTTTTCTGTATCTAAAAGATCAGTTAAACTGGCCAAGCCATTGTTGTAATTATTTTGTGTGCTTTTGTAAATCTCTTGCGCAAGCTCTGCGTTTTTCTTTTGAGCATTAATTGTGTTTAAATTATTTCTCAATTGAATTTTAGCATTCTCATAAGCGAGATTTAAAGAGTTGGTCATGTTTTTTCTGTCTTCTTCTGATTTAGAAAGATCTACGTTGGCCTGGCGAATTTTTGCACGGGTAGAAAAGCCATTGAATATTGGTATCCTTAAGGTTAAGCCAATTGCTGATGCACCAAAGCCCACTGCTGATGATGAGGTGTTTAAGTAATCAAATTTATCACCCTGCCCACTATAGTTATAGTTTGCCGACAGCGATAAATTTGGGTAATATTCAGCAATATAAGCCTTTTTCTGCAGCGTTAACAATTTCTTGTTCACATCAAGTAATTTGATTTCGGTGCGGTTGGCCAATGATAATGTATCAGCAAAAAGAGGTAAGCTTTTAACTTCAGTTAATTCTGATGGTGGTAAAAGAATAGGGTTGTTTACGGGCATGCCCATTGAAAACTTAAGCTGATTCTCTAATTGTGTAATGGCATTCAGCGTTTGCTCACGTTGTGTAGTTAAATTTGTAATGTTTACGCTAATGCGGTCCACATCAATTTTTCTGGCTAATCCATTTTTATACTGGTTGGAAACAATCTTCTCCACAACCCTAACATTTTTAATGTTGGTGTCAATTACATTGAGCTGTTGTCTGTTGACCAAAACCTGATAATAATTGTTGGCTACAAGTTCGATAATTTGTTCATCAGTTAATTGAGCGTTTAAAGCATAATAACTTTCACTTGCTTTTGCAGCTTGCAGGCCTGTAAATACCTGCTGGTTAAACAACTGCTGTGTAAGTTGTACGCCTGCAGATGAATTCCAGCTTTTGCCAAACTTTAAAAGCTGAGAAGCGCCATTAAAATCAATAACCTGCGATCCGATAATTGGATTATACGTTAAGCCTGAGGTACCTACAATTTGCGGTAAAGCCTGTGCCCTAACTTCCTCTACTTTATATTTTCCCCCTTCTACATCTAATCGTGCCTTGCGCACATTAGTATTGTTTTGCAGAGCGTAGTTAAGTGCGTCTTTTAAAGTGACTTGCTGTTGTGCAAATACGAATTGCGGTAAGGTAAAAACGGCCATTACCAGGAGCGTTAATTTTACCATTTTTGTTTTAAGCATATTTATTTTTGATTTAGTATAGCCATGCTTACATACGTAATGAACTGTAAGCGGGGTTTAATTTTTATTTAATTTATATAATGTTCTTGTTTTTGTTTTTAATCTTTTTGTTCATTAACATTTTAGCCCTCTAACAAATATCCTGGAAAGCTCTTTTTGTTTCTCGCTTACTTTAAGCAGCAGTTTTTTATCCGGGAAAAGATCTTTACCTGCTTCTATGATGCACATAGAGGATAAGCCCATTAAACTTTCTATATAAAGTTCAGCTACGTGAGGTAAATTTTTATGGCTGATTTCACCTCTTTGCTGCGCACTCTCAAATATTTCTGTATAAAAATCGTTTTCTGTTTTTTTTAAACTGTTCAGTGTATTTTTAATCGTATCGTCATTATACAAAAGTTCTGGCACGCCTTCAGTTATTTTAAGCATGTAGTATTTCTGGAAATAAGAATTTCTAATGCCTATAATTTGAAGAAGCGTGTCTTCTAAAGATTTTTTAGGATTGTATTTCTGTTTCAGTACTTCGAAATATTCACCAAAAACTTTTTCTATTACGCCAACTATTAAGCTCTTTTTATCAGGGAAATAATAATATAATGATGGTTTAGATACTGATAAATCATCAGCAATATCATTCATTGTGGTTTTGTGAATGCCAAAATGAATAAAACGCTTAATTGCACCATCAATAATCTGCTCTCTTTTTTTATCGGCTACAATCATATTAACTTTTTTACTTTCTGACTTTTTTAATGTTTTAGTCAAAAATAGTGCTAAAAAGCTAGGATTGACAAAATGTGTTTCAAAAACCGCTTAAGCTTACAATTTAATGACAAGTTGGTGCTTTTTTAAGTGCTTTTTATATATTTATAATTCATTAAATGAGACATGTCAGTCTGGTTGAATATTTTTATTGTCCTAATTGCCATAGTTGTAATGGGGGCGCTGTCTTGGTTTGTGCACAAATACCTGTTTCATGGCCCTCTACGCTTTCTTCATAAAAGCCATCCAAAAAGCACGTTCTTTTTTGGAAGGGAATGATGTGTTTGCGCTGTTTTTTGCCTTGGTTTCGCTTTACCTAATGTATGCTGGAGGAAATATTGTTGATCCGAAATTTTCAATAGGCTTAGGAATTGCCCTTTATGGTTTGCTTTACTTTGTAGTTCATGACTGGTTTGTGCACCAACGCTTAAAAAGCTTTAAAACGAAAAATAAATACTTGATAAAGATTAGAAAAGCACATAAAATACACCATAAAAGCCATGGTGAAGAAAAGGGGAAAGCTTTTGGCCTGCTGTATGTTAAAAGTAAACTGATTTAAAAATTCAAATCAGGAATGCAACCCTTTAGCAAAATTATGTCTTAACTAATTTTTAATTCTACTTTTGTACATACAATACTTTATATGTTCCAATTACAAGAAAACATTTCACTAAAGCCATATAACTCATTTGGCATAGATGCAAAAGCCCGTTATTTTATAGAAGTTTTTAATGCGGGTGATTTAAAAAGCATATTTGAAACAGATTTGGTTAAAACGGAGAAAATTTTAATTATAGGAGGGGGCAGCAATGTGTTGTTCACACAAGATTTTAATGGTCTGGTTCTTAAAATGAGTATTAAGGGTATAGCGGCTCAAGTAAAAGGTATACTGGCCTATGTTACGGCTGGTGCTGGTGAAGTTTGGAACGACTTTGTGCTTTATTGTGTGCAAAATAATTTTGCAGGTGTAGAAAATCTGAGCTTAATACCGGGTACAGTTGGGGCATCACCTATACAAAATATCGGTGCTTATGGAGTAGAATTGGCAAATGTTTTTGAAAGCTGCCAGGCGTTTGAAATTGAAACCGGAGAATTTAAAACTTTTACATATGCCGATTGTCATTTTGGTTACAGGGAAAGTGTTTTTAAGGGTAAATTTAAAGGGAAGTTTATCATTACCTCAGTTACGTTTAAGTTGGCTTTAGAGGCAAGCGTAAATACATCATACGGTGCAATAGAAACTGAATTAGAAAAAAGAGGAATTGTGAATCCTGGTATTGCGGATATTGCTGCTGCGGTATCACATATCCGGGTTAGCAAACTGCCAGATCCTTCTACCATAGGAAACGCAGGCAGTTTCTTTAAAAATCCAGTGATCGAAAAAAATATTTTTGAACAGCTTTTGATTCAACATCCTGATATTGTGTATTATCCAGTAGGCAATAACGGTATTAAACTGGCTGCGGGATGGTTAATTGAGCAATGTGGCTGGAAAGGAAAAACCATAGGTGCAACGGGTACCTGGAAAAATCAGGCCCTGGTTTTGGTTAATCACGGAGGTGCTACAGGTCATGAAGTGTATAGTTTATCGGAGCAGATTATAGACAGTGTTAAAACAGTTTTCGGGGTAAAATTAGAGCGCGAAGTAAATATTGTGTGACGAAAACCCAGCAGAGCTGCATTTGGCTATTTTGGCACGCTTTCATTTTTTTTTGGTATTAAGTTTGTTTAGTTCTAGATGTAATTAATAATAACCGTTTTTGTTAATTTAACCATCCTCCTAAAACTAAAACATCATGACAAAATTTGAATTCAACCATCTGGTTAACCATCACTCGGTATCTTTAAAATCTTATGCTTTAAATTTTACAAAAGATGCAGAAGATGCAAATGATCTTGTACAGGATACTATGCTTAAGGCAATTACCTATTACAATAAGTTTAAAGAAGGTACGAATTTAAAAGGCTGGCTGTTCACCATCATGAAAAATACCTTTATAAACAACTACCGTAGGTTAGTTAAAACAAATGCATTGATTACGCAAAGTGAAGATATCTCTTCGGCAAACCTTTCATACAGTTCAACGAAAAACCAGGCAGAAAGCAAATTTGTTTTAGGTGATATTAACAAGGCACTTTCACAATTGCCAGAAGAGTATTATGTTCCTTTTATCCGTTATTTTGAAGGATATAAGTACCATGAAATTGCTGATATGTTAAATATTCC
>Ga0116227_10006245_pt1 | contig 24324 bp, 17 predicted proteins | sample S1TSphgellanicum_FD_89693 | JGI IMG/M metagenome (GOLD analysis project Ga0116227, IMG submission 89693) | Host-associated microbial communities from peat moss isolated from Minnesota, USA - S1T2_Fb - Sphagnum magellanicum MG | ecosystem: Host-associated > Plants > Peat moss > Unclassified... | reverse complement strand
TAATCTTCCGGATCATGTCCTCCATAAAATGTCCACTGGCCCTGCCCGTATTCGCCGTGTATGTAACGGGCCTCGTTTGCTGTTTTAAGTTCTCCCAATATGGTAACACTTGGTTTAAGCTTATCCTTTCTGAAAGCGGTAGCAAGCCCCATAAACCCTTTGATCACACGTTCATGATCTTGCGTAAGCATACTGGGCACCACATCCCACTTGGCCGAAAACTCGAACAGGGTAAAAAAATCGTGTGCCCTGTCAACCATACGGTTGTGGCCAACATCAATATCGCTAAAATTACGGGCGAAGGGGTTTAACGCTACTGTAAAGTTTTGAAAGGCTACGGTTTGGTTAAAATCCAATTTTGATTGCGCATCGGGGTCAACACCATCACCATCGTACTTGGCATCACAAATATCGGTATTAGCGGCAGCTAAGGCTATATCAAAGCTATCGGCTCCAGAACACATGGCAAATAAAAAGCCACCACCGGCACAAAATCTGCGGATGCTTTGCGCTACGGCCAGCTTCATTTTGGATACCTTATTAAAACCAAGTCGGTGTGCCCGGGTTTCCTGCGTTTTACGGTCTTCTACATACCAGCTTTGATTGCTGGCGATGCTACTTTTTGATGTATTTAAAGGGTTGGATTTCACCGTCATGCCGCCTAACATGCCACCATTAAATTTACTGTACTGGCCGGTAAAATCTTCGTGATGCAGGTGCAGCCAATCATATTTGGGTAGCTCGCCTTTTATAACTTCTTCGTCGTAAACATAATCAAACGGGATTTCGGCATAATTTAACACCAGTACAACGGCATCTTCCAACGGACCTTTATTCTTGGGCGAATAAACGGCCATGCGCGGGGCTTTTTCCAGCTTCACTAAATCCATGTTTACCGAAGGATCACTAATTTGGGCAACTATCTGGGCAACCTTTCCGTCGGGTATAACCTCGTAGCTAACGCCGCGCACTTTGCATTCGTTTTCGGCTTTGGCATCATACTTGGTCATGAAACTTCCGCCGCGGTAATTGAGCAGCCAGTCAACCTCGCCGCCGTTTTTCAATACCCAAAAAGCTACGCCATAGGCTTTCAGATGATCTTTTTGAGCTTCATCCATCGGCATCAATATAGACGATGCCTTACTAACTACAGATAAGGTGAGGAAACAAAATGATAAAAGATACTTGAGATGCCTGCTCATTTATCTCAAATATAAGCAACAAATTACCAAGGATTTGCATAAACAAATAGCATCGCGAAAATATATCGCGATGCTATTGAATACTGTTTAATGTGTAATTACGATGCAGTAACTACAGTTTCAGTTTTAGCTGCGGGCTTTTTTGATTCACCCTTTTTAGAAGCCAATTTTTTAGCCGGCGCTTCTGCTGCTTTTGGAGCAGGTGCAGCTTTTTCAGTGGCAACAGGTTTAGCACCTGCCGCTATAGCAGCCTCGTCTAAATGAATTTCTTTAGCCAGTTTTTTAGCTAATTTTTCTGATCCTTTGGCAATTACCTTTTTCAGTTTACCTGATAAAGGGCTTATTGAGCCAACAACTTTTTCAAGTTCGGCTATTAAACTATTGTGGATATTTTTCTTCGCTTCTTTTTTAGCAGCTTTAACAAGTACTTTACGCTTAGTATCTTTCATATACATTGATAAGGAAAGTGCAAAGTTAAGTTACCCAATAGTTAATTCAGTATTATCATTATGTTAATAACATCAACCAATGTTAACTTTAGGATTATAGTTAAGTAGATAAATAAGTAAAAAATGGCTTTTTAACTTTTTATGACAATAGGATGTACATAGTTAATTATTTATCGCCGTACATTTGTTTAACAGTGTTAAATGATTTACACAGTATAAAGTAATGGCAAGTAAAGACAGGATATTACGTTTGAAAGAGGAAACCAGGATCAATATTCTGGACGCCGCGCTTCAAATTGTAAAGGAAGAAGGATGGCAGGCTTTAAGCATGCGCAAAATTGCCGATGTAATTGAATACACCGCTCCTATTATATATGAGTATTTTGCCAGTAAAGAGGCAATTATATTAGAGCTTACCCGCAAGGGCTTTTTAATACTGGCCCGCGATATGGAAGCCGCTAAAGAAAAACATCACCTACCGGCTAAACAGTTGGAAGCGATGTGGCTGGCTTATTGGAACTTCGCTTTTGCGGAAAAGGAATTGTACCAGGTAATGTTTGGTGTAAACACCAACTGTTGCGAACTGGCTAAGGTTATACCAGAATCGGAAATCCCCTATGATCTGATCGCGGAAGCTTTGGAAAAAATAATGAATAAACCGGATGAAGATGAGGTTTGTACCAAGTATTTCACCTTTTGGTCGGTTATACATGGTTTGATCTCTATTAACCTGGTTAATCGTGGCCGGTCTGAAGAAATGAACCACGAGGTTTTAAAAACAGCGATCTCGGGGATCATCCGCACCATTAACGATTAAGTAAAATTTGCACCACTAACAATTTAATTGTTATCACAATATATAAACACTGTTAAATTTTCTAACACTGTTAAATAAGTTATCAACAAATCAAACAACAATAATTAACTAAATCCCACACGCTATGAAGAAAAAAACTAAATCCCGCAATATAGTTTTAACATCGTTAAATAACTTAACAATGTTAAACATCCTTTTTTAAATCATATAATAACAATCGAAATGGAAACATCAAACAATAAATCACTTACAAATCACACTAATTCATACATCGCCATGAAAGGTATCTTAGTTGCGTTTATCGCATTAACTATATATGGCTGTTCACCAAAACCGCAAGCGGCGGCTGTTGCACCACCCCCATCATTACCAGTAGCAACGGTATTGGCCGGTACACAAACCACTTATCAGGAATATCCTGCATCTATAGAAGGTGCTGTTAACGTAGAAGTACGCCCACAGGTGGCAGGCTCGTTAGATAAAGTTTTTGTTGACGAAGGCGCCTATGTAACAGCAGGTGAACCACTATTCAAAATTAACGATCAACCTTTCCGTGCTCAGTTAAATAACGCTTTAGCCGCGCAACACTCTGCAGAGGGCGCTATGTTAAGTTCACAATTAGAGGTTGACAAGCTTACCCCGTTAGTACAATATAAAGTAGTATCCGATTATCAGTTAAAAACAGCTAAAGCAGCTTATCAGGTAGCTAAAGCTAACGTTGAGCAAGCAAAAGCTAACGTGGCAACCGCGCAGATCAATTTAGGTTATACCACCATTAAAGCATCGGTTAACGGTTACATTGGCCGCTTAATTAAAAAGCAAGGAAGTCTGGTATCTCCAACCGATCCGGAAGCCTTAACTCAGTTATCCGATGTGCATAACGTACACGTTTACTTTTCATTAAGCGAGCAGGATTTCATCAACTTTAAAGAGCAAAACCCAGGTGGAACACTTGGCGATAAACTGAAACACTTATCAGCAGTAAGTTTAGTTTTAACTGATAACACCGAATATGCTCAACAAGGCAAGATCGATATGATAGACGGTCAGTTTGATAAAACTACCGGCGCTATTACATTAAGAGCAACATTTGCCAATGCACAGGGGTTGTTACGATCTGGTAACACGGGTAGAATAAAATTAGGTTTGGAGCATAAAAATGCTTTGGTAGTACCTGAATCGGCTACTGTTGAATTGCAGGATAAGGTGTTTGTATTTTCGGTAGCTGATAGTAACAAAGTAAAAAAATCACCAATCACTATCATCGGTAAAAGCGGAAATAACTATTTGGTTAAAGATGGTATAAAAGCCGGTGATCAAATTGTATTAAGCGGTTTTGACCATTTACAGGAAGGTACTGTTATCCATCCCGAAAAGGCTGCAGATAAAGTAGCTGTATTGAAATAATTAATCAGAATCAAGATACTAGAACCAAGAATTAAGATAAATGAGGAAGAAAGGCAAAAGTCTTGATTCTTACATCTTGATTCCTGGCTCTATTAAAAACAGAAATCATGTTTCAAAAATTTATAGAAAGGCCGGTACTTTCAACGGTTATCTCCATCTTATTGGTGATCGTAGGGATACTCGGTTTAACCAAATTACCCTTACAGCAATTCCCTGACATTGCCCCGCCGGCAGTATTGGTAGCAGCTGTTTACCCCGGAGCCAACGCCGAAACTGTGTTACGTTCGGTAGCGCCATCTTTAGAAGAATCCATTAATGGTGTTGAGAACATGAGCTATATGAGTTCGACTGCCAGTAATGATGGAACTTTAGCTATCACGGTTTACTTTAAACAAGGCACCAACCCCGATCAGGCGGCCGTAAACGTACAAAACCGGGTAACCCAAGCAACCAGCCAGTTACCTGCCGAAGTTGTACAACAAGGTATTACCACCACCAAACAGCAAAACAGCTTAATTGGCGCGGTTGGTATGTACACCGAAGACCCTAAAAAGTACGATCAGGCTTTTGTAGCCAACTATGCCCAAATCAATATTATCCCCGAAATTAAACGGATTCCCGGTATTGGTTCGGCTGTGATATTTGGTGGGGTTAAAGATTACTCGATGCGTGTTTGGTTAAACCCTAACCAAATGGCTGCTTACAAAATCACCCCTGCCGAAGTAATGGCAGCTATTCAGGATAAAAACCTTGAAGCCGCTCCTGGTAAATTAGGTGAGCGCAGTAAAGAGGTGTTTGAATACATTATTAAATACAAAGGTAAACTGACCAAACCTGAAGAATACGAAAACATCGCTATCCGTGCCAACTCAGATGGTTCTGTATTGCACTTAAAGGATGTTGCCCGTGTAGAGTTGGGCGCATACTCGTACACCAGCGTTACCCACTTAAACGGTAAAGATGGTGTGGCTATCGGTTTGATCCAGTTAGCCGGATCGAACGCGAATGAGATCCAGATCGCGGTGGACAAGGTGATGGAAAAAGCTTCTAAAGATTTCCCGTCGGGTATCAAATACAACCAATTCTATCGTACCAAAACCGCTTTGGATGAATCTATCGAGCAGGTGATCCATACTTTGATCGAAGCTTTCATCCTGGTATTTATCGTGGTGTTTATTTTCCTTCAAGATTTTAGATCAACTTTAATTCCGGCCATCGCCGTACCGGTAGCTATCTTAGGTACGTTCTTCTTCATGAACTTGTTTGGGTTCTCTATTAACCTCTTAACCTTATTCGCGTTAGTGCTGGCCATAGGTATTGTGGTGGATGATGCCATTGTGGTTGTTGAGGCGGTACACGCTAAAATGGAGCATAAGCATCTGGCTCCGAAGGCTGCAACCACCGAAGCGATGCACGAGATCACGGGCGCTATTATCTCCATCACCTTAGTAATGGCCGCGGTATTTTTACCTGTAGGTTTCATGACAGGTTCAACCGGGATCTTCTATCGCCAGTTCGCTTTTACCATGTCAATCGCTATCTTAATATCAGCGGTTAATGCGCTAACATTAAGTCCTGCATTGGCAGCCTTATTCTTGAAGAGCAACCATACTAAAGATGGTGAACCAGCGGTTAAAAAGAGATTTACCGAGAAATTTTACGCCGGCTTTAACAGCAGCTTTACCGCGATAACCAACCGTTACGTTGGCGGCTTAAAATTCCTGATCAAAAACAAATGGGTGGGTATTACCGGATTGGTATTGGTAATTGCCGTTACTGTTTGGTTAGGCAAAACCACCAAATCGGGCTTTATTCCTACTGAAGATCAAGGCTTTGTGGCTATCTCGGTTTCTACACCATCAGGTACATCACTAGATGGTACAACCAAAATGCTGAACGAGGCCGAAGCTACATTGAGAGCTTTACCATCGGCAAGGTTTGTTACCGCTATATCTGGTTTCAACTTGTTAACTTCGTCAAACAGTCCATCAGCGGCGGTAATATTCGTATTGCTTAAACCGAATAAAGACCGTGGTGATGTAAAAGATATCGATGGTATCCAAAACATCATCCGTGGTAAATTAGGAGCTATTACAACTGGTAGTTTCTTCGTGTTCAGTTTCCCTACAGTTCCGGGTTTCAGTAATGTGGAAGCTTTGGATGTGGTGCTACAGGATAAAACAGGTGGCAAGCTCAATAAGTTCAGTGGTATAGCCAACAACTTTATTGGCGAACTGATGAAGAAGAAAGAGATCGCCTTCGCCTTCACTTCTTTCAAAGCAGATTACCCACAATTACAGCTTGAAGTTAACGACGATAAAGCCAACCAGTTGGGCGTAAACGTTAAAGATATTCTGCAAACTATGCAGGCCTATTTTGGTAGCGCCCAGGCATCAGACTTTAATCGTTTTGGTAAATATTACCGTGTGGTTGTTCAGGCCGATATTGCCGACAGAACCGATCCATCATCTATCGACCGTGTGTTCGTTAAAAACAAATTGGGCGAAATGGTGCCGATCAACACTTTGGTTAAATTAACCCGTGTTTATGGTTCAGAAACGGCTTCACGTTATAACCTGTTTAATTCTATCGAGATCAACGCGATACCAAAACCTGGCTACAGCTCTGGTGATGCCATTAAAGCGATAGAAGAAACCGCTAAAGAGCAATTGCCATCAGGCTTTGGTTACGAATTCTCGGGCCAAACCCGTGAGGAGATCGCTTCCGGTGGACAATCTACTATTGTGTTCCTGTTGTGTTTGGTGTTCGTTTACTTCCTGTTATCTGCACAGTACGAAAGTTATGTATTGCCTTTGGCGGTTATCCTTTCTATCCCAACAGGTATTTTAGGTGTGTTTGTAGTATTAGGTTTAACCGGCATCGAAAACAACATTTATGTACAGGTAGCCTTGATCATGCTCATCGGTTTGCTGGCTAAAAATGCCATCCTGATCGTAGAGTTCGCGGTGCAGCGCCGAAAGGCCGGACAGCCATTGGTTGCCGCCGCTATTGAAGCCGCACGTTTAAGGCTCCGCCCTATCGTGATGACATCGTTGGCTTTCGTATTCGGTTTGTTCCCGATGAGTATCGCGACCGGACCATCAGCGCAAGGTAACCACTCTATCAGTATCGGCGCAGCAGGTGGTATGGTTTCCGGAGTTTTATTGGGATTATTCATCATTCCGGTATTATTCGTGATCTTCCAGGGCTTGCAGGAGAAGATTACGGGCATCCCGGTAGCTGTTTTAATGAACGGAGATCATGAGCATAAGTCCAATAATGGCCATCAATCGGATGTTCATCAGGAAGAATTGATCATCAATTAATTAAATCAACAATGAACCATCCCCAACTATCGGGATGGTTCATATCTAATCAATATCAATAAAATGAAAACTCAAATAGGCAGGTTAGCTTTAGTATTGCTTTTACTAAGCGCCTGTAAAGTATCAAAAGATATAAAACCAACGGCTGCCCTGCCTTCCACTTTCAGGAATGCGGCGGCAACAGCCGATACCAGTAGTATTGCCGATATCCAATGGAGAACATTCTTCACCGATGCTACCTTGCAAAAACTGATTGACAGCGCTATCATTAAAAATTATGATATGCAGATAGCTGTTAAAAATATAGAAGCATCGCAACTATTGCTAAAACAGGTTAAATGGAACTATGTACCGGCAGTAGCTTTAAATGTTACAGCTAATACAAGCCGTCCATCAGATAATAGTCTGAACGGATTAAGTTTGAGTCAGTACAACGTAGGCAAGCATATTGAAGATTATTCGGCCAACCTTTCACTGTCGTGGGAAGCGGACATTTGGGGCAAAATACGTAACCAGCAAAAAGGCGCGTTAGCCGCTTATCTGCAAACTGCCGAAGCACGCAAATTGGTTCAAACCAACATTGTTGCCGGTGTATCGCAAGGGTATTTTAACTTGCTGATGCTGGATGAGCAACTAAAAATTGCCAAACAAAACGTAAGGTTGAACGATAGCACGCTACAAATTATTAAACTGCAATATAACGCAGGGCAAGTAACATCCTTAGCGATAGAACAGGCTCAGGCTCAACAATTGGCAGCTACACAATTAGTACCGCAGTTTGAGCAGAACATAGCTATTCAGGAAAATGCCATCCGCATTTTAACTGGTGAGTTGCCTGATCAGATCACCCGTAATTCAACTTTGGATCAGATCGCTTTGTTAGGTAACCTTTCAACCGGAGTACCTACTACCCTGCTGAGCCACCGCCCTGATGTAAAAACCAGTGAGTTGAACCTGGCTATAGCAAACAGTAAAGTTGGTATTACCAAAGCCGAGATGTACCCTGCACTGCGCATTACAGCAAGCGGTGGTGTAAACTCGTTTAAGGCAAGCAATTGGTTCAATATCCCAGCATCATTGTTTGGTATAGTTGCGGGTAGTGTGATACAACCTGTATTACAACACAAAGAGTTAAAAACGCAATACCAGGTTGCACAGGTTGAGCGCGAGAAAAATGTACTGCAATTTCGCCAATCGGTATTAAATGCTGTGGGCGAAGTTTCTGACGCTATGGTAAAAATAGACAAGCTTAAATCGCAACAAAGCATTGCTACTACCCGCGTAAGTACTTTACAACAGGCAACCAGCAACGCTAATCTATTATTTAAAAATGGCATGGCTAATTACTTAGAAGTAATAACCGCGCAAAGCAATGTATTGCAAAGCGAACTTGAATTGGCTTCTATTAAACGTGACCAGTTAAATGCTGTATCAGAATTATACCGCTCTTTAGGCGGAGGTTGGAAATAAACAATTGATCAACCTAAAGTAAAAGCCATCTATGTTATAGATGGCTTTTTTATTGGACAGAGAATTTTCCATAACTCTACATCCAAACTATAATCCACCTATACATTTAGCTTACAGCCAATTGGCATTGATATTGTGCTACAAACAAAAAGTACAGTTATGCGGATCAAAGCCATATTTACCTTTATCTTATTTAGCCAGATCGCGATCTCTTCGTTAAAAGCAGCATACATCGCACCAAAAGAACGTATTTGTGGTAAATGGGAATCGACAGAGAAGAACCTGATCATTAATATTTCGATGACAGGGAACCAATATAAAGCTATAATTACCTGGTTCAGCAAAATAGATGGTAAACCTATGGAGTATTGGAAAGATAGCCACAACCCCAATCCGGCCCTGCGCAACCGTAAGATACTTGGCTTAAATATCGTAAGAAACCTCTCCTATCACCCCGATACTAATTCGTGGGAGGACGGCATGATCTATGATTCAAAACATGGCAAAGAATGGAACGCATCTGTTTCAATCGATAATAAAGGATTTTTAAAAGTAAAGGGTTACTGGCATTTAAAGTTAATTGGCAAAACAATGAGTTTTTATAGGGTTTGATCAGAACTTTTTTCACATACCTACCTCATGGCAGAATAGCATAATCATCGGCCAATCCGTATCAGTTTTCAGCTTCAATTACAGCTAATTTTAGATTTATAAACCAACAAGCTATAAATCAGCTTTAAAAAGAGTAGCCGAAAATCTTGAAAAGAGTAGGGTAAATTAAAACTTTTGATTTTACAGAAAAAGTGACTAACACAACAATTGTGAGCGCTAATGGGAAAATTATGCGCATACCTAACCAACGATCACGAAATAAAACAGTGATCAAAAAACCAATTTTAACCAATTAAAACCATCAATTATGAAAAAGTTATTATTTGTTCTGTTTTTAACATTTGCCACTGCTACCGTTTTTGCACAAGTACAGGCCAATGATCCTACTCAAACAATATATGCCAACGGGGATTCTTATGGATACACTGTTCAACCTGTAGCCGGAGCCATTGATTATACATGGTCTGTTACAGGTGGTGCAAGCATATTTCCTGCCTGGGACACTGCTATCGACATTATTTTTCCAACTGCGGGTTATTATACTGTAACCTGTACAGTTACTCGCGATAGCCTGCCGCCACTTACTTTTGATCTTGATGTGTACGTAGCTAATCCGTAAATTAAATAAAGGCCGACCACACAAGTCGGCCTTTTTAATTCGGGATTTACTTATAAAAGACATTTTAAATTATGACGTTTTAAACAAAAGTATGGACACTGACCGACGACTAATAACCTGGTGTGGATGTACTTCTATTTAAGATTACATCCACCGCAATTTTACTATTCAATTGAATAATCTATATTATCTTGATGTATAATGATCCCAGTTAATATGAGTAATAGTTTCATTGGCCCCTAAATTAGCAACACCTGCAGCTACAACATCGGCATCAGATTGCGTTTTTTGCGCCGGACCGGCACCATGGCTTGGCACAGTACCCAAAATTTCATCATGGTTAGCATTAACATACCGGTTAGCTCCAGTTACGCTATTGTGGATAGTAACGGTGGTAACTTTAAAATGTAGTGACTTTCCGTGGCTCCCCCCACCTTTTAATTGAGCAACTATACCCCGGTCTCCCAAAGTATCTATCTGCTTTTTTTGAATAGTGGCTTGCGGCCGGTTATCCTGAAGTTGTAAGGCAGGTTTTGCCACTTCGGCCTGAGTAGCCAGCGCGTTTGCTACAGACTGACTGTTATTTTGAGTTGCTTTATTTTTGAATGTATGCATGATGATGCGTTTAATGTGATAAATTAAAACCAATGTACCTGCGTTATTTATTATAACCAGCCGCTATTAAGTGTTCTTTTAGTTGTTCGTCCTTAGTTATAATATTATTACCAGTACTAAAAAAAACCTTCAGTTTTCCCAACGCCAAAACTTTTACTTTCTTTCCATCTAAAAACTCCTTGATTTGAGCTTTCTGTTCATCTGTTAATTCCTTTTTCGCAGAAGAAGACGAAGCTGATTCCTCCGGCTTATTTATGCCATATTTGCAAAAATTAAATACTATTTCTCCTTTTTCTTTTCCGTGTACACCTTTTTCAATTAAATAGTGAACAACTTCTTCAGGAATATTATCAGTAAAACTTGCTCCAAAACACTTCATAAGTAAAGCTTGCTTTTCAGCACCGGATGCTTCCAAATTAAATTTCGATTTAAATTCCTCAACACGCATGTATTCACTTGCTCCCAATGCCCCTAAATGTTCTTTACCTTCATTTCTAAGCTCACTTGTCCCCTCCATATTTTCCTTTGGTAGCTGCCATACATCTGATCGTTGAGATTTCGAATTCAGGTAACTAATTGATTTAACACCGAACACAACTTGTAAATATGGCGTTTGAGCATCTTTAATAGGCCCAATAATAACTTCCTTTTCTAAATCTTTATTATGTTCATCGGCCTGTCTATACTCTACGGAATTCACTATTTTTTGGGGTAATTTAGAAATACTGATATTTTTTTCTGGCTTCTGCTTTTCCTTATTAGCCTGTTCTTCACTGCGATCCGTAATAAATCCTTTATCTTCTTTCCGCCAAAGTTCCGCACCTTCACCTTTCATTATGCTTTCCCAGTATTCATCAGCAAAATCAATTTTTACAACAGCTATACCTTTGCTGTTCTCCTGCCTTTTTGCTTCCTGATTCCAATAATGTTGGGCTATATGCTTAGCCTGACTTAAAGAAAAAACAGTATAAAAGCCCTGCCCAAACTCTCCTTTTCCTTGATTGGGTTCAATTTTACTTACAATTTTCGCTGCGTTTTCCATAGTTGTTCCATGAAAAAATGACATTTTTTGTGTGATATCGTTATTAGCTACAGAGTTTTTCAATACCGACTGATGACCATCGGTTTTCATCTGTAAGGCCTTCCTACCCATCACATCTGCCTCTTTCTCCAAACCATCATCATCATTTACATTAACCTTGCCCTTCATTTGCAACGTTGGCTTTACCCTGCCCTGCTTTTGCTGTACTATGTGCCAGGCCTCATGTGGCAAATGCTTTTCTTGCCCCGGGGCGATATGAATATCAGTGCCCTGAGCATATGCGTGTGCGTTCAACTGTGCTGGCTGTGCCGAGTTATAATGTACTTTCACATCGTCCATAGAGTGTCCAGACAGACCTTCAATACCAGCTTTTAGCTTATCCGGCAAACCCGTATTGTTTGTTTTTTTGGGAGCAGAATGAGTTGCTAAGGCCTCCATTTGCTTTTGTTGGATAACCTTTTGCGGGCGGTTATCAATTAGATATGCTTGCTTTTGCTGAATAATCGTTTTCGGCCTATTATCCTGATGGTGAAACGAAGACTTCTCCACAGTATCAGCATGCACATTTTTTGTTGTGCTTTGGGCTTTACTTTCGGTTATTAGGTCGCTGCTATATAGCATCAGCAAAAGTATAAGCTATTATCCGCCATAGTATTCCTCCATCTTCACTTTATATTAAGGCTAAGCCCAATTTCTTCCTCACTTCATTCTCTTGTTCAACACTTGGAAATTTCCCTGTTTTTGCAGCTTCACGTGCTAAAAGCATTTCCGCTTTTTGCTTGGCCGGAACATCAACCTCTGTATTATCATCACCCGATGCGTAAGTCACCTTGTTCATGTGCGTAACCATAGTATTATATGAGTCGTCTGCCGCATCCGATGCCTTTCCGGTAGCTCTAAACCGGGAATCAAAAGCATATCCCAACTGGTTAATTTGCACCGCGCTGCTAACATCACCATCGGTTACCAACTGGCGTTGCGTATCACGGTAGCTTTGCGAGTTAAATCCGGATTCATCTACATCCATTTGTGTTCCGGTACCGATATGGTCGCGGTGCAACTCTTTTACCTCCTGATAAGCAGGGGCAATATTTTCCAGGTTTCTGGCCCTTCCTGCTGTACCCCGTTTTAAGCCAGAGGTACGGTTCAGGGGCTCAAATCCTATTATATGTTCAGATTCATGCGTATTGCCAGTCACATCCATATCATGTGCTTCTGAAAGTCTTTTTTGTTCACTCTTTTTAAAACCATGGGTACCTTCGCCATATCTGCGTCTGGCCATAGCAGCCTCACGGCTTTTTTTGTTTCGCTCGGCAAAATCATCCCGCGCTTTTTGCTTTGTTTTTTCAGTGCTTAAAACATGTGCCTTTCTAATATCAACCCTATTTTCGGGCTTTGTAAATTGTATCGGAGTACTATTATCAGTATTGGTTTCTTTTAAGCTTTGCGATCGGTTATCCTGTAAATAAAAACTTCTGTTTACGGTTTGTTCAGCCAAGGTATTAGCAACACCTGTAGTTTTACTTTCTGTTATCTTATCCGCGTTAGTATGCATAATCCTGATGTTAAAGTTTACATAATTCTTCTATAATACCGTCCTCTGGTTCATCTTCAATTAAAGTAACAATTACCGGTCCTTCTACCCCGGCATAATCAATAGCCGAACAAAACTTGCTACGGTTTATTATAGCTTTTAATTTAGCTAAATGCCTATCGTAGTAAGGTAATTCTATTATTTTACCAGTAATCAGCTTAACCAAATCTTGATTAATAAAAGGATTGCGGGTAAATAAGCTATCAACCTTCTTATTATTTTTTTCGTGATTAATGGCATCTTTTGCCTTGTATTGCAACTGCCTTTCTTTGCCAAAATGTAATTGTATATTTTTTCGGATTCTATCTTGCAGCATAGCATCAATCCTATCTATATCGTTCGTATTCGCTGGGATCACTAACCATAGTGCTTCATGATTTATCAAGTAACCATTAACAACCAGTTCACCCTCATTAATGCAATTATTTAACGCTCTGGCTATCATCAGCTCGCTTTGCCCAGCCGGAAACAACTTTCGCCAGGGCCCGATATTTAAACAAATGGTTTGTAACTCATCTTCCATGATCCGGTTTGTAATCAATTTCCTTTTTGGCCATGATCCGACTTAATTATGGATACCCAGAGTTTTATTTTCCTTTTTGAATTCCCTTCGCAACCCGGTCATCAACTCAAATAAATTAACCACAGTATCATCACGGCGAATGGCTGATAAAGCACAAAAGCGCAATACGTTAATAATAGATCCACCGGCCAATTCATATTCCTCTGCAATTTGATAAAGGTCGATATCAGAATGCAGCGTACATGTACCCGAAAATGCATCCTTCCACAATTGGTAACGCTCTTCGGCGGACGGCATATTAAAGTGAATAATAGCCTGAAAGCGTCGCGTAAAAGCCTCATCCATATTAGCTCTCAGGTTTGTAGCCAGTATAATTATCCCCGGAAAATCCTCTATCCGCTGTAAAAGGTAAGCAGTTTGCTGGTTAGCGTGCCTGTCGTTTGATGAGTTGGCTGCTGTGCGTTTACCGAATAAAGCATCAGCCTCATCAAAAAACAATATCCAGTTTTTGTGCTGAGCCGTATCAAATATTTTGGATAAATTCTTCTCAGTTTCGCCAATATACTTGGATACGATCATGGATAGATCAACCTTATAAACATCCCTCTTAGATGCTTTCCCAATCAGGGTAGCTGTAAGCGTTTTACCGGTTCCTGGTGGGCCATAAAATAAAGCTCTATAGCCTGGTTTTATCTTTTTCCCTAAACCCCAATTGTTCATCAACGTTTCGCCGTGTTTAAGCCAGGTATTTATTTCGGTAATTTGTTCCATCACCATATCATCCAGCACAATATCTTCCCAATCCATATTGGTACTAATTTTTTGCGCCGGGAAAGAGGCTGTATTTTCGGCCTGTAAATGTTCACCAGTTAAAAAATAATGCAACCATTGGTTGCTTAGGCTCAATATACCGCTTAGCTTAGGTAGATGAGTATCTATATCAGCTAAAATAATAACATGCTCTTTCATTAAAATACTGCCATTCGCAAATAACTCCGTTACCTTAAATCTTAAAGTTGGATCTGTGGCACATATCAAAAAGTACAGGGTTTGGCCCGTTGGTAAAAACCCACTGTGGTTTTTATCAACCACACCGCCAAACTCGGTAAAGCCACGATCGTAAATCTGGTTTTTACCAAAAAAGATATCCAGTATTTCGGGCCGGATATGAGGGGCCATAGCCAGTGCCAATGCCAGCCTGCCATAAACATCAAGCTCCCATTTATTCACTACATCAGCATAAGGGCAATCAACTTCCTGTAAATCAGGTAGCGGAATATCAAGCCAGCTTTTCTCGTACCCTTCTTGCATCAGGTAACTACAAATAACCTGGTCAATAACGTTTTGCAATCAATCAACCTCGTTATGCAATACTATGATAGCAAGTTCAGCGTCCATAAATTAAAAATAACTTTTCAATATCATCCAGGTTAGCATCTACCCATTTAAAATAACGCAAAGCTGTATTGGGGTTCAGTTCATTAGCTTGCAACATATCTAATAAACTGGCCTGTGCATTGCGTGACAAGTGCGATGAATAAACAGTATCGTAATGAAAATCATAGTTAAAAAAGCTACGCGCCCATTCATTTTGATTCTGCCTTTCGTTAATCAGTTCACTAATAAAAACATCTGTCCTTTCTTCCTGTACAAATAGTTTTTTCGCCTTAAAAAAAGCAGGTTTTCTGTTTGGCTCGCGATGGTAATATTCAATATCTTTTGATTGTACCGTTTTTGCTGTATGATGCCCAAAAATATCAACCAAACCAAAGTTTTCGGTATCCGTGGCTATCTCCAGCTCTGCCTTGTCCGAACTGGCAATGGCTAATGTCCAGTCAGTTGTGGAAACACATTCCGTCACGATATAAATATCACGGAAGGAGTAAATGGTTTGCGTCATCTTAATAATAAGCTGCTGCTGAATAGCCGACCAATTAACTATTTTAACCGCCTCTGGCTCGTTCCCTTTAAAAAAGAAACTCCCCGGCGCGTTAAATGCCAACACCTGTTTACTATATTCAAAATCGCCGGCAATTGGCCCATGTCCGCTCCCCCGCCCTGAGTAGGGTTTGGTTACACCATCGTTAAAAGTCCAGCCTGCTGGGTTTAACGGTATGCCATTACTCAGCTCACAATCATCGCGATCAATAATTCCGTTACGGTAAACATTACCAAGCAATATCATTTCCCCGTTTCGTATCTGGAAAAAATCGCCCGGAAAAACACTTTGATTCAATGGCTTAAAAGGCATAAAGCCCCCTGTGCGCATATAAAAATTGCGATAAAAGTTTCTGTATATAGTATCCATGATTTTGATACAAATAATATTTACACTGTTCCATTTATAACAGAACAGTGTAAATTAATTTAATTATTATGAGGCCAGAGCTGCTGCGTTTGCCGCACCCAAACCCAATTGCAATGATTTTAGTTTGATTTGAGCTTCGTCTAATGCGGAGCGGGCACCAATCAACTGATTGTTAGTTATTTTAAAAGCTTTATCCGCACGCTTGTAATCGGCTTTGGCATTCACGTAAGCTTCATAAAAAATATCTTTTAATGATTTTACGGGTTCTTTTTCCGATTTATTAACTACCGTTTTAACTAGCATTTCATAAAATATAGCCGACTGATAGTCTTCGAGCGCCAACGCCGCCTCCGATTCCAGGTTTGAGGCCTCGGCTGCAAAGGTTGCTTTTAGTGCTACAAGCGTTAACGCTACAGCATTATTTGCATCGGCACCGGCTGTACCAACCATGCTTACCAATTCGTCGGATACGAGTGGATTAAGTGACTTTTGCCTTAGTATGGTATTGGCAAGTTTGTTGAGTAAATCGGCCGTATAAATTAATTTATCTATAATTTGCCGCATACTTTCCGATAGTACTTTGGCTTTATTATTTGCTCTTATGGCTTCTTTAAGTGCTGTTTTCGATTTGTTTTGCAAATCCAACGCGCTGCTAACCATTTGATCTATCAAAGCTTTGTTGTTGTAAGCCTGTGTTTTGTTGTTTTCGGCGGTTGTTAAAAACCCTTGGAAATTAGTTGTTTTTGTGGTTAACGAATTAACAATCGACTGGAATTGTTCAACCTCATGCTGGGCATCTAATACCTGGAGAGTTAGCGCATCTAACTCTGCTTTTTTTCTTTCGGTTATACCGTATATTGGAGTCATCATAATATTATTTGTTTAGATATTGAAACTTGTTTCTATTAATAACTACTGATAATGAATCTGTAAACACATCAGTATTAGATACCTTTTCTCCGGATGTTGTTAAAACAGTGATGTAATACCATTTGTCATTTACCAAAGGGTTTCCAAAATTATCGGTGGTCTCCGCCCCCACGAATACTACAAAATAATCTTTGTTTGCATCCTGAGTTCCGCTGTTATTACCGGTTAACATTTTATATCCTAATGAATAATTACCCGCCGATACCTGTTGCGCCAGATCTAGGTTGAAATAGAAGCTTAGTTTGGCATTTTTCTCCAGGTCAGGATTTTCTTTTTTGCTTTTGGCCAATGCTATCAATTTAGTAATCGCGTTTTTTTCTTTTGTTAAAACGGTTATTTTGCTATTAACCGCTTTTAGCTGCTCTGCGGCTTTGCCTGATACTTTTTTACCATCGGCATCATTGATAAGCCCATCCTTTTGTTTGTTCAACTCAGTTATTGCTAAACCTAATTGCATTTCTTTACCCAAATGGTCTTCAATTTCTACCTCAACCGATAGGGCGCTTTCTTCTTTACTCAATTCTCCGGCACCTGTTTTTAGCAGATTTATTAAAGTTTCTTCTGTTAAAAGCGTATCAGGTAATTGAGTTTCAATAGGTAATAATATACACCTGTATTCAGGTATGTTATTATCATCAATCAAACTGGTTGGCATGGTAATTTTAGGCGCGGTAAATGTTATATAACTGGTATAGTCAGATGTTTTATTAACATCGTCGTCACTATCATCTCCGGCCACGTAACATTGCATTTTTTGAAAATCATCCTGATAGCTTAACAAGATATCTCCATTATCATTATTGCCTGTAGTATTGTTATTAATTGGCTTAGGAACGATAGATTTATTATTTACCAACGGCCAGGTAAATGTTAAAGCAAACGAATCAGACGGAGCTGATAAAAAATTACTAAAGTCGTTTATTTCGCTTTTATAATCTTCGGTATAGGTAGCCAGTAAAACAACTACATATTTTTGCCCGTAAACAATATCATCACCATCAGAATCCTGCAAGGTATAAGTAGGTTTAATGGTTCCTGTATCAGGCCTGCCAAAAACCTGAACCGTAAATGGGGGCACTTTATTGGCGGTCTTTTTGCCATCTTTATCCTTGGTTTCGGCTTTTGGGATGATTTTAACTATACGTTTTGCATTATCGGCATCCCTGATCTATTCTTCGGCGTTCGACACGGATAAGGTTGCTTTCTTATTGTCTTTCACTACGATAAGAAAATAATCCTGAACCATAACAGTTGGATTTTTAGGCTGTGGCAACCCATCCCTATCTGCCTTAAATGCTTTTTCGATCAAGTTAAAATCAACATCAAAACTTGTTTGTGTAACTTTAGCAACATTCAGGTTAAGATTCAAATGAGAGTTCATTGAACTATAGGCCACTTTTGCAGCACAATAATCTATAGCCAAATCTTCAAGGTTCCCTTCCGCCAGTTTAGTTGTAGCACTCGCAGTTGCTAATTCTGTATTGGCGGCCGCTGCAATTTGAGATGCAGCATCAAAATTTGCTGATGTGAGCTTAAGTAAATTATTGATCAAACTATTCGCTGCCTTTGAATTATCGAGCAATGCGGACGAAGAAACTTCGGACGTTAACATAGATGCTTCCATAGCCACATCCGATGCTAACTGAGCGCTATAGGCTGTATTATTGATCAGATTGCGAACATTCTCTGCACTTTTGTACATCTCCGTGCCCGAATCGGAAGCGTTTATTATACTAAAAATGCTGCCCACATCACTCGCAAGCCTAAGTATAGATTTTGCAGCAATTTGCACATTTGAGGCACATGTTGCCATGTTAGTAACAGATTGCTTGGTGTATTGATCGGCTTGTGTTGCCGATGCTACCAGGTTATTGGCAATATTGGTATTGTTAACCGCTTGCCTTTTCACTTTGGCTTTAAAGTCTACATCGCCTTTAGCAGCGTCAAGCTTTTCATCAGCTGTTATTGTAGCACCTTCGGCATGGTAAAGCGTAAACATAGCCGCGTTTTTTTGCGACTCTAATTTTTTTTGATCCAGGCTTTGGCTTTGTAATGCTGTTAGCACAGTAGATCGTAGATTATCGTTGTATGTACTCATAATGATTGGTTTTAGCTTGTTATTAAAAAATTAACCGTTAAATGTTAAGCATTTGCGCTGCTAACTACTATCTATTCTTTTACTGCGTACTATCAGTTTCATAATGCTTTTTTTAATATGGCCAGGTAACATGGAGTGGTTTATCCATCCACGGATATTTAATAATGGAAAAAGAAAAAGGAGATTTGTGGATCAACAGATCATAGGCGCGTTTTTCAACTACCAGCTCCCACTTATCTTCGTACTCGGTAAGTAAACCATCGCGCACCAGCCAGTTCCCTCTAAAACCATCAACAGAACAGTTCCCGATGGCTGGCCAATAAGCTATCACGGCGTTTATTAATCCGTCAACTAGTTCAACATCTTCTTCAGAAACTGTTATACCATCAATAATAGGTTCCGATACCGGTATCCCACACAATACTTTGTTTAGCGGTAGATATAATTCTTCGGTACTACTTAGACCAGTAACTACATATTGTAAATAATGTACAGCTTTTTGCCGGTCATCTTCGCTTAAAAAGCTGTGATCTGCCATAATTCCAAGGCGCTCAAACAACATAGTAAAATAGGTACTAATAAGCACACAACCCGCGTTGTGCACTGCTATGCCATTCTTGATGTTTACCGCCGGATATTGTTTATTTTTAGAGATTACAGCTTTTACACGCTCATCTCTTTTAAGAGGAACAATAGCGTTTAAATTTGCGACCTGATCTTTAAGAGCCACAAAGGATAAATGTAATGATGGTGGTAATAAATGCTTTTGCTTTTCTATTTCGCTTATAAAATTCACTATAGTGATGCCATTTTTATTGTACACATCCCATAGTAGTTCGTTCCAGATCTGCTCTGTCGATAACACATCCCAGTTGCCGGTTGTCCAGGCTTTAAGCACTTTCCTGAAAAGTATAAATTGCAATTGTTTAGCTGGGATACCGGCCATTGTGATATTAGCCAATGCCAAATAAAATTGGTGCATGATAGCCAACTGCGATTGCCTGGCCTTATTCATGTTTCCAATCGACCGGATAAGCTCGTCGAAGTTGATGGTTTGGTGAAGCCATAACATTTGCTGCCCTGTAATAATCGCTTGTTTTAAGGCTTTTAATAATTTAACAGGCTGATGTATGACAATCTGGTTCAATAGCTTTTCTACATCCTCGGTATTTGCCTTGCCATACCATGTAGGAATATTATTTTGGGTAACTAAATGCCAGGTTAAATTATCCAGCAAACCGACACGCTCAAGCGCTAACAATTTCTTGTCAGGTACATTTGCCAGTGGCACATTATATAAAATTGCAAAAGCTGGGATACTTTTATCCAAAGCATTTTTCACAGTTTTATTAATCCTGATATCAGCCCTGTTTAAAGCAGTTATTATACTTTCGGCATTTACCGATGTTTCTTTAGCTATCAAAAGAAGCGACTGAGCTACCAATTTATTTAAACTACCGGCACTCACAGTGTTGGTTTTAATAATTTTCAAAAGCAGTAACCAGCATTCATCCAATATTTTGCTCAAAATTTTAACCGGAGCAATCTCGCTTAACACATCATACAGCATCCCAATACTTACTATAGCATCTTTAGTATTGCCATGCATATCATTAGCTATCATTAAAACAAATTCGCTGACAGGTATTGATCGTTTCAGCACTAATACCATTTGTTTTGATATGGATACATTAGCCAGTATCCGCCTAAGTGCTGTAGAATCTTCTTCCAATAGTATTTTAAGCAGTTCGTCCAGGTGGGCCTTGCTTTTATTAAGGGTAACTTCTCCGGCACCTGTGTTGAGGCAGTCGGTCACCAATGCAAAAAGCTGCTTACGCGATATCTTGCCACCGTTTTTTAAGAGGTATTTATGTTCAGAGATAACAGGAACGGCAACGCCGGATCTACCTACATCTTGCTTATCCAACACTGGGTAATGCAACTGTACAACAGCTTTAAAATATGCTTTGAATATTGTAGTCTTTCCTTTATGATCGGCATAGCTTAATATACAGGCCCAATAAATTTCGGTTAAGTGTTTTGATATATTCTTTGTCGAAATACTTTTGTTTTCAGCGGTAATTAAAGTAAGGTAATGCTTAATCAACATGTGCATCAGCCTATTGCCACCAGTTAACAAGTAATCCAAAATATAGCGTGATTCTGCTTTACTACTATTTCTAAGGCTAATAAACTCTTTATCGTTAAAATCAGTCAGTAAGATCTCCCCGATTTCCACTTGTTTATTTGTCGAAACGCTCATCAGCCTGGCAACTTTTTCCATAACGGATTGCTTAGCTACCAATGCATATTCCTTGTGTAATTTATCAGCAATCGCTGCCGGGATATGAAGAGAATTAGATTCTTCATATCCAAGCGAAACATAAACCAACCTTTCAAATTTTCCAAACTCCGCAGCTGTCGCAAAATCCGAAAGCTCCTTCATTATAATTTGTAATAGCTGTATTTGAGTAGTTTTTGGATAGAGTATAACAACACCCAAAGCAACCGAATGCAGATGACCCAAAAGCTTTGCAGCTAATGCATTATTGCTATTTTTTAATTTGGATAACACTTGTTCTAAAAACAACACCACCGAGTACTCGCCTTTTTTAATCGTTTTTATCAGGATGCTGGTTACATGTCCATTGGTTATGTAAGACAATATTTTTTTAAGGTTATCTTTATCAGGATACTCCATCAAAGCCTGCATGGCCTTGTCAGGATAAAGTTCAATACCATTTATCAACGATTTCTGGAGCGAAACAAATAACGCCTTATCCAAAGTCCGGCCAATAAATTGATCGCTCAGGGTACAGATCAGTTCTTTAAAGTGTTCTCGTAGAAAAAAAACTCCTTTTTTTGAGCCAGCAATAGCCGAGGCCTCGGCAATAAAAACAGACTTGAGATTATCATATAAATCGAGCGAGATAATGCTTTTATCAGAAGCTTTAATATTTACATTCAATAATTGGTAAAGTACATTGGCCCTGTCGGCCCCGTTTGTCTTACTCAATTCATCAACACAATACTTTAAAAATGCACGTTCGTTAAACGATGTCGATTGATTTTCATACAGAAACTTCACTCCTGCTTTCCACAATAAATCGCGTTTAATATTTAATTGTGTTTGCTTTCCTAGTTTTTCGAGCCAATAAATGGTATTGACTATTGTGGTTTGTCTTGCCGAATTAAGCGCACTAACTACAGCCTCTAAAGCCGGATTATCCATATCCGATATCATCAGCTCCCAAACTTTCTCATTATATCCAGTGTTGATAAGCAAGCCTCTAAATCTTGATATATCACTTACCGAAAGCCTTAACACCAACGCGTTAAGTTCTGCCTTTCGAGAATGCCCCCTCTTTACTAAATAGCTTCGAAAGTGATTTTCAAGTACCAACCATTGATCAGTTTCACTTTTATTTTGTAATGGGAGCTTAGCTTTAACACGCTTATTTTCGTTCGACAGTATTTTTAACGTAGCAATAAAATCGGCTTTGATCGTGGTTGCTTTATTGATCTCAGCAACGGCACGTTCAATTAATGCAAACAATTCATCATAACTAATATTATAATGATCAGCCATTTGCTGTATGTTGCTTTTCATAAAAGCCACCCTGTTAAACACAGTTCCCCTGTCGGTAAACAAATAATTGAACACCCAAAACCAAATATTCCTTTTCAGATCGGCAATACTGGTTTGAACAATGGTTTCTTTGGCCTGTATCTTAACCATCTCGTTCGAAAAATCAACTATTTGCTGGTTATTAACCGGTTCAAGGCCCTCAATAATTCTAATAATATTGGCTTCATTAATCTGCCATGCCATTCGCCGCCGCACGTTTTGATGGGTAATACCTACCTCGCGTATCATTTCAATTACTTTAGCCAGGTTATTTTGCAGTTGGTAGGTAAGCATCTGGTTAAGCTCGCCATCGGCAGATTTGTAGTTCCATGGCATTACACCTTGCAGTAAAAAACTACCTATCATTTGTATATGTGATGTTCCCTGGTTAATTATTTCGAAACTATTACCTCCTCTGTTGGCATATAATATATAGTCGGTCAGTTTTTCAGCCAGTTGTTTACGTAATCTTTTGGCCAGTTCGTATTCAAGATTATCATAATCAATTCCCCCCAAATCAACTTCGAGCGATTCAAGTTTCCAGGTTTGTCCGGGCGGGCACATTCTATCAAAAACACCGGCTATTTCGTTAGGCATTATATTCCTGCTCCAACTGCTTAGGCGCTGTTGTAACTGGCCCGCATTCTCCTTACTATCAAAAGAAGTATCCCAGCTAAACTTCGAAATGATATGATTTATCCTTTCATTCATTTGTGCCGGTTTTAATACTAGTGATTAATGCTGCCAAGTCGCCACTGTTTTTGAGGTGCGTTTTATCGTCGCTATTATTACCCGTATGATGCATCAGGCTGTTGTGCCAGGTAACATAAGCTGTAATTATATTTTCGAGATAGCTGCTATTAACAAAATGATACTCGTAAGTTACCTGTGTAGGCATCGTATTCTGCAAAAACAAACTGAGCCTATTTTCAAAGGCTGGCGAATAAATAAACCGCGGTAAGATCAAAACAACCTGGCTATTAAAAACCGGGGTTGGATTTGCCTCAGTACCACTCATTTTAAAGGAGAAACGATAAGTTGCACCAACCTTAGGTTTAATGCTATTACGTTCAGCCGAATACGTATTGCCCTCAATAGTTACCTGCTTTTTATCCTGATCACTTTGTGGGTTGGTATAAATATTATTATTGAAAAAGCGCTCCATTATCACTACTTGTGCATAGCTTACTTTTTGCGTAATTGTTAAATAAAGTACCGGTCCGTTATTTGTATTCAGTAATAGTTCCGCTTCGTAATACTGGCCTAATAGCCAGGTTTCAATAAATATTAATCCGCGCCTTTGCTCAATTAGCCACTGAGCCAGTTGCAGATCCAAGGTTTCGATCTTATCATTTAAAGCATTATTTGCTATGAATGTGTGATAAAGTGGTTTTAAACCCAATAAAAGGCCCAGTTTAAGTTCTATAGCCGAATAGTTAATAAAATGCTGCGGGGTTAATTTTTCAGCCTGATCTACCTCTTCCGATTTAAAGATAAAATCGTTGGTATAATTGGCAAATGCCTGTGCATCGGGCCTTGCACTTTTATCTTTTGGTAAGGGTAAAATATTGTTGGCTCCTATAAAATTATTTGCCTTTTGGCGATAGTAAGAAAGTAATCCCAAATTCTGCAGGTACAGACTTTTAAATACAACCTTGTCTTTTAGTGTATCACCTGTATAAAC